>ERZ824473.1458-NODE-1458-length-33434-cov-5.317295_pt1 | contig 33434 bp, 37 predicted proteins | sample MGYA00519874_ERZ824473 | MGnify/ENA primary metagenome ERZ824473 (study PRJEB31778, sample SAMEA3449151) | human gut metagenome | biome: human gut; feature: human-associated habitat; material: faeces | place: United Kingdom | collected 2010/2012 ... | reverse complement strand
CGTCAAGCATTTTTTGAAGATTTTTTTATTTTATCAACAAGCACTAGATATTGTATTTTTTCTGTATTTTTATCATTCACGCTGCATATCCGGCTTATTGAATTGTTATTTTTTTATCAACATTTAAACATAAATAATATCAATTTACAAAAATAGCATAGAATATTCCTTAAATTTTTCCAAAAAGATAGCTCTCTATAATTCTTATTTACAGATTCACCTCTAAAGTGTGTTTGGAAAATCGTTCCTGTAATCTGCTCATCTCGCAGCAAGAATACCAGGGTATTCTTGAATTTGCCTAAATACAGTTGACATAGCCTGCTACACCTCTGTATTCAGGCAAAATATACCACAAATTATAACATACATTTTCGTTTAATCCATAATAGAACTGAACTAAATAAGAAATTATAGAGGGCCATCTTTAACTCAAATGCCTATTAACGAATATTAAATTTATACTTTCCAATATCTACCGTTTCTTTTTTGCTTACAAAATCCCACTTTCCTTCATAATATATAATTGTCACAATTGTATTATATTCTAACTTATCAAGAATTGGTACTGCCCAACTTTGTGGAACCATCTCATATTCTTCGTTTGTTTTCCTATCAGTCATAACATACATATCGTTATGTTTATGAGTATATTGCACATTTTTCAACACAACAGGAATTCTTGAATGCGGTTCATTCCAAGCTACTGCTTCATGATTATATTCATCGTCTACCTGAGATTGTATACTCTTTAATGCTTCTTTACGCATGCTTCCGTTATTGCAGTAAAGAATCGCTGTCCTCTTCTTACCGGTAGTGAGACTCACAAGGGTTGCCGTATTACAGATAGCCTTTGCTTTTCCCCAGCCAAGTTCGGTCTCATGATTTTCTGCTTTTATAAGTACAAATGGACTTTCTAATAATTCTTCTTCATGTAGATAAATAGCTTCACCTACTTTCATCTCCGAAATGCAACGATATTTTCTATTATTATCTATATTCTTATTATCTAAATCCTGCATTTTTTCTATCTGGGCACTTGTCAAAGTTTCCAGATCTTTTTTCATTTTTTCTTCTATATCTATGTTCGTATTTCCAATCTCTGCGTCATCCCCTGTATCTTCTTCTGCAGCTTTTTTATACCATTCTTCTGCTTTCTCAATGTCTTCTTCTACTCCAAGTCCATGCTCATAAAATTGCCCCAACTTATATGCTGCATCTGGTCTTCCCTGCTGTGCCGCTAACATATACCAATGCATTGCCTTTTCAAAATCCTTTTCCTTGCCCTTTCCCTGTTCATAACATCGACCCACATTATACTGTGCCTGTGCGTATCCCTGCAAAGCTGCTTTCTCTCCCCAGTGAATCATCTCTTCATAATTCTTGTCTACACCTTTTCCATAACCATAAAAATGTGCCAAGAGTGCCTGTGCCGGCGCATATTCCTGTTCTGCAGACTGTACACAGTAATCAACTGCCCTTTTCATATTTATACTTGCACCTTTTCCATTTGCATATGCCCTTGCCAAATGATATTGTGCCTCCATATCGCCAGATTTCGCAAGTTTCTTCCACTCTTTCACTTGTTTACTCTCAAAACTAAATAATCCCATATTCCGTCTCCCCTCTTGTGTTCAATCGTAAGTTATGCATTGATTATACTTTAACAATGGTATTATATCACAAAAAAGCAGGAAAAAGCCATCGAATTTTATAAAAATTGTACAGATTTCTGCAAAAGCATTATATTTACTGGACTTTTTAACAGTTCAAAATCTCGTTTACACCAATTACTACACCAATTTATCCAACGACTTTAAGATAGCTTTGTACATTTTCCATTTCCTTTTGTTGCTCATCTTCTACTACATGTACATATCTATCCATTGTTATCGCAAGAGTGGAATGACCTAGAATTTTTTGCAGAGTTTTGGGACGCATACCACCTTCTATGCACCTCGTTGCAAATGTATGTCTTAACGAGTGAATTGAAAACTTCTGAATACTTAATTTATCTGCAATCTCAGATAATTTGCCATTATACGCAGAAAATAAAGTAGGGTTACCTTTTCTATTAAAAAATACCAGATTAGCAAATTCCAAAGAAATCACTTTGTTTTTCTGTTCTCTCTGATTTTTTAAAATATTATAAGCTTCCTCAGTCATTGGAATATCTCTTGTTCCAGACTTTGATTTCGTACTACCCCATCTCCAACCTTGAGTTTTCGTATCATATCTTAATGTTCTTCTCACATGGATAATACGCTTTTCAAAATCAACATCATTCCATTGTAACCCTGTCAACTCACTGTATTGCAGTCCTGTCTGTAAAATCAATGCAAAAGGATTATAGTATAAATAACCTTTCATCGCTTGTAAAAATAGAATCTGTTCTTCTCTTGTTAATGGTTTTCTTTCTGTAGATTCCGCTCCCTTTTTACAATACACTCGTTTAGTTACTGGATTAGATTTTATTATTTGATATTCTACCGCATCAGAAAAAAAGGCTTTCATGAAAGTCCTAACCTTCTTAATAGTAGACTTTTTATACTCTCTCTTTTTAGAATTACTCATAGCATTCAAAACATTCTGGCAATGTACAGGGAGAATCTTAGACATTTTCATTTCTCCTAATATTCCTTGCATATGTGTGCGATACATCTCATCATAACTCTCTAATGTACCCCACTTTACATTAGGAGACTTTACTTCTTCCATCCAATATTCATACCATGCATTAGCGGTCATATCTTCGCCAGCTTCAGCACAATCGTATTCATCTTTATACTGTTGATCTGCCAGCCATTGTCTACACTCCTGCAATTTTTTAAAATATTTCTGTTTTCTTTCTCCCTGTCTATTAGTATATCTTGCTGTATATAATCCGTCTTTCCTTTGAGAAATTCCTGTACCTAATTCTTTTCCTTTCAGGCTCTTACCCATCAATTATTCCTCCTTTTAAAAAGAGCCTTAATATAATAAATTTATTTTATTACAAAAAGGCTCTATCGTCCATATGTTCTTTTTTAATCTATAACTCAATATTTCCTTCAATATAATTTTCAAATTCTCTCCGCTTCACTAACTTTTTATTTCCTATATATAATACAAATGGACAATTTGGAATTTTCAACATTTCTCGTATTTTATTTATGCCTATACTGCTGTATGCAGCGGCTTCTTCAACGGTCATTGTGACTTTTCTCCACACTGGAATAATTATTTTTTCTTTTTCTGTCAATCAATCATATCCTTTCTTAATTTTCTCCAAATAGAAAAGAGCATCAGAACTTTTACATTCTGATACCCTTCTTCCACAATTTATTTGCTATCTCACTTTTCTAATCCATCTTAATGTTTTTAAATAGTTTTGCAAATTCCCACATACACTTTATTCTTGTTGCCAAATCAACAATCCCAGTAAAATCATTTCTAATAGGCTTTTCAAAAATGCTACCCGGCATATCTAATTTCTTCCGTTCCTCTAAAATTTTTCTTATATTCTTCAAATCATTTAAAACATTTTCAAACATTTCGGAAGCTTCAGGATTAAACATCTTTTCCATTCTTCCAATTTGTTTATATTTATCTGGATTATTCTGTGCTAAATATTTTATATAATCAAAAGCACTATCCCAATTTTCTAATTCTTTTTCTATCTCTATTTCTAATTTTGACAACATCTCTTTTCTTTGATTTAATACGACTGCATAATATGATTCTGCTCTATCTAAGATTTTTTTTGCATTCTCAAACTCTCCTACTCTACACGATTGATCTACTTTTAATAATTCTCCTTTTATTCTATCTATAATATCTGTAAAATCATCTTTTTCTATTTCAACTGACAGTCCATTTTTTGTTCCATCTAAACTCTCATTCCACTCTTTAATTATCGTATATACATCCTTTTCCAAGATATTCCCCATTACCATTTTATTTTCAGGATTATCTTGGTCTTTAAAAGACATACTGTCATGTAAATATATCTTTCCATAAACATTCACCACTATATTTCTGGATATACAATTTTTTACACATCCATATCCACACGCATTTTCTTTTCCTTTACAAATTGCTTTGATAGGTGTTAAAAAGGATTTATTTTTTTCTTTATTAATTTTGATTATTTTTAAAAATTTATCCTTTTCTTCCTGAGTCCATGAATTTACATTTCCTTCATCCGAAATTCGAATTTTTAAATTCAAATTCATATTATCTGCCTTTTCTACTCCACAATGTTTTAATCTTTCTTTGTACCACTCTATATTTTCTTCCAGATTCACTGAGGGCAGATGTTCTTTCACATATTCCTCATGGAAAATATCATTAGAAACTAACAGTCTATTATTTTTGAAAGTGGTATACTCACCCCACTCATTAAACACTCTTACAAATTCTTCTGACTTGATGGTGCAGTTACTAACAACCGTTATGTAATTAACCTTTACCTTCTTTTCTTTGCACTTTCTTAATAAAGTTTCCATTCTTTCTACATATAGTAAGGGTTCCCCACCACTAAAATTAAACTCATCAATAAAATACACATTATCTAACAATGCATCCATCACCTCATCAGACATTGCAACATCCTGACTTTTTCCTTTCATACAATGTCTACATTTTAGATTACAGTTTCTTCCAATCTCTAAAGTTACTTCTCTTAATGATACTTTTTTCATATATTTAATTCCTTTCCTGTGGTTATTTATTTTTAATTTATGAAAACTCCGGCAGAATTGCCGTAAGAATAATATTTATTTTGATGGAATCGCAGATAACCACGATTCTGATTTGAATTTTAATTGTTTATAGATATGATTTATCAGCTTTAATTCACTCACATCTTCTGTTCTATAATACTTTTCATTTAATAACTGAATCAAATATGTATAACTTTCCTCATCGAATTCAACCATTACTATAATGAATCACTCTCCCTTTAATACTTCTTCAATCGTTTTAATATGTTTTCCCTTTAGAAATTCATGTGTTTTCTCCAGCTGTTCTGGTGTCAGTTTTGCTTTATGCGAAAACCATTTACTGCAAGTGGACTGCGAGCATCCGATAAATTTCTCAAAAAATTTATCAGAGATTCCATTTTCAGTAAGGTATTTTCTTACCACGTTACTTAATGTATCCATTTTTTATCATCCTTTCTTATTAGATTTTTTATATGAAAAATTAGAATATTTTTATTCCTATCTCCTCCCTATACTAAATCTTCAATAAAAAAAAGAGAGTCATTTTCTGTATATTTTTTCTACCCAAAATGACCCTCTATTATATTTCTGAATCTCCTAATTATGTCGATTCAGCCAACTATTCACTTATCTATTCTACTTCTAACTTTAATTCTTCAACAGTATCAAATAAGAATCTTGGTAAATATTTCTTCAAAGTTTCTAAAGACCTTTTCTTAAAATACATAATCTGTGTTCCAATAACACTATCATCTTCCTCGGAATATATAAGATAAATGTTATTATGAACCTCATCAGAGTATGTTGGTATACGTGCATTAAATGTGATTAGTAAGTCATCATATTTTTTATCATAATAATAACTATAATTCTTTACTTGAATCATATAATACAACACCTCCCTTTATATACTCCCTTTATTTTTATTTCTTTTTTTCAAAAGTGTGGAACATTTATCTGTACAGGTTTTCGCATTACCAACCACCAGAAATTTACTACCGCATATCTCACATAGTTTCACTTTTCTATCTCCATTATGCTTCCATAAATCTAACAGCGGATTATTGGATTCTGCATAGAATAATATCTTTTCTTGTGGTAAATCTTTCTCCTCCACTATTGGCAGCTCGCATAAAGAAATCTTCTTATATCTCTGACATTCTTCCTGTTTTACATAACCGTTTTTCTCCAACCGCTCCAATCCTTTTTGCGTACATTTCGACTCTAACCAATTATCAAGGGTGGCAGCGGTAATCTTTCCTTTTTGCTTTGTTCCTTTGTAAAGACGGATATAATTCTTTTTATCTCCATATTTCTTTTTGAATCTTTCAAGCAAGACATATAGAATATATAAAATATATCTGTCCTTTTCGCATCTTTTTCTTGTCGTAAGCCCCATGAAGTAGTTATATAATGTTTCTGTGATTGGAATTTTAACAATTTCTTCCTGTTCTTTCTTTATCTTATCTCGACTTTCTTTTATCTCCTGCTCTCTTTTGGAAGAAGACTTATACATGTCTTTTTTGAATGGAACCTCCTTGCCATTTTCGATATTTTTACACAAATTATTATACAGAATATTCCCGAAACAATTCCAAAGAATATCCTTCCGATCTTGTTTATTTTCTTCGTTATAATATTCAATATCTACAAGATAATTGGCAATTTTCTTTTTGTCTTCCATAATTTCTTTAAATTTTGAAAGACAATATATTTTAAATAATACCTTATCTGATTCTTTTTTGTTTAAATCTTCCTGTACCTTTTTATATAGGTACATTCTTTCTCGTTTCAATTCTGCCAGAAGTAAGTCCAATTTTTTATACTCTTCCGATGTCCTATCCACTTTATATTTTTTATCTTTCTCATTCGTATCTTTTTCAATATCAATTAACATCTGCGGATTGAATACCCCTTCGTCTGGGTATTTTATCTTCGTTATACTTCCAGAAGTCTTGCCAGAAATATACTGACTAATCCTATCTATATTCCCCCGTTCATTGATTTTTTCACATTGAGTTTGCTTCTTCCCCTTTGAATACATGAAGAAATGTGGACACTTATATTTCTTGGAATCCTTATAGGAATTATATTCTGATGCATACCCCTTCAAATCCATTGCCTTTTGTGTCTTGAAAAAATCAATCACAAAATTGTTGTATGCACATAAGATTCTTATCAGTTTTATGCCAGGTTCTTTTTCAGAATTAAATATTTTTGTGATAGCATTGGAAACATACCCGATATTTTCATTGTTGAAACTACTCGTCAGACAGAGCATAATAGCATCATTTGTAATCTGTGCTGGTTTTGCTTTTGTCATATCATATAATAAAGGATACTTATTTCTGTCCAGAACATCAAGAAATGCTTTATCATGTACAAGACAGATATGATCTCCATCCCAATCAGCTTGTAAAACTTTAGAAATCAAGTCATGAGAACTTACAACGGTATCTGTTCCACTAAACCACTCTTTACATTTTTCTGACTGCAACACTTTTCTAATTCCATGCTCACAATCTGACAGATGCGGATAACGCAGGCAACAAGTTTCTTCTATATTAATGCCATCGTAATTATGATTATAAATATATCCTTCTGGTACTAATCCCTTTGGCACATCTTCTCCTAGAAACAGCCATTCACAGAACGCAAATAAGTCGGGAGAAATGTAGCTCCAGAATCCATCCATAATCAGCTTACATCCTTGTGCTTCTTTCCTGATTGATTGTACAGCACTTTTCATTGTTTTTTTCACATGAACATCATTCAGCATTGCAGGGTATTTTAATATGGAAGCATATAGGACATTCATTTTATTTTCATTATTATCACTCTTATTTTCTTTTGCTTCCATTTCAATTCCCATTAATTTTAATGCTACTTCGGGCTTTGTTTTCGCATCATTAATATATTTAACAGTCTTTGTTGCCAATTTTTCAATAGCTTCATCTGTGAGATTTTCTCTTGGAATAGTCTGGAATGGTTGGTATGCTACCTTCACCTCTTTATCTGGCACATGAGAACAATTATTAATTGCGATAGATAAACCTGACTTCTTAAAGCACTCTCTATATTCCTGCATGGAATCATAATATTTTCTCATTTTCAACTGGCTATCTGTCAGAATAACCTTTGCTTTCAGAAAATCATCTACTGTAAGTGAATCGCCCCATGCATCTTTCATATTTACAGGACTTACTTTAGACTCATATTTTTTAATGAACTTATGGAAATCAAATGGGAATACCGCTCCCTTTAGCCAGCCACCACGAATTTGACAACTGCAAGGAAATGTACCGGGAATAAAGATTCCTGCTCCATCCGCATGTTGAATCGGAATATCCATCATTTTTTCTTCAATATCCAATGTATTGACATCAAGATAATTAACCATTCCAGATACCATAGTTTCGAAATCGGGTACAATAATTACCTCATCAATACTAAAACCAGAATCATAGAGAACACTATTAGAGATATTCAACGCTTTCGCCGCAAAGAACTTCCCCATATTAATTCCACCTCTAGCATTAATACGTTCTTCGGTTAGCCCACACATAAGAGCATACTTATTTTCATTCCAATAATTTTCCTCAACAAGTGTAATTTCTGAATCTTTCATCTGTCCTGTGCTTGATGTATAGAAAATATAATGTCTACCTTCTAAATTGACACCTCGTTCTATAATCTGCCTTAATACACCTGTTAATGCTTCACTTCCACATTTCAATAGAAGAAACTGATTCAGGAGCGGTATCTCTGATAAGTCAGTATTACATCTTCTGATACACTCATTCTCAAACCAAACAATCCGCTTTTCATCTTTAATGGTATCCGTAAGATTTCCTTCTTCATCGCAAAAATATATTGCACTCTTCCGAATCTCACGAATTGTATCTTCTGGAAATTTTTCAATCTCATTACAAAGAAATGGTTTGAACTGTTTCTTATCAAATTGAGAATTTAACAGTCCTATTGATTCTTCATAAGTAATATGAAATTCTTCTGATAAGCGGTCGGGAGTCGGATACTGCACTCCTAATCTTTCTTTTAACTGTTTACCGCTGATTCCCTCACAATAAAAATTGTAATATTCCTGCTCCTGCTCTGTAAGACAGGTTGAGATATTCAATTTATAAACTTGACATCTTTCAAATTCTAATTTCATCCGTGCTGCTATAATAATCATCCTTCCGTTATTTATTTTGTGTATATCTGTTTTTTAGAAATGTTTTGTCTATATCACCTACCTTTTCCCCATGAATCAATGTCTATTTGCTCTCGTAATATTTCAGTATGAGAATGAAACCTCTGGAAAATTAAAATGGATTTAAGAGCAAATAGCGTTAAAAATACCGTTGCTATATACGAATTTTTAAACAAATGAAAGAGCGATTTCATCGGCTAATTTTTAAGAAATTTAGGCATAAATTCCACGATAACACGGAAATGCGAACTCGCAGAATATTGTAATGCCGTTTTTTACCGTAATTCTCCGTTCGTCACCGTAAAATAAACGCTAGAAATATCCTGCATCAACCAAATCGAAACTTAACATTTTTATTTTGATAGAACAAGTTATGCTTCTTTTAAGAAATGTTAAGTTTATTTGCAATCACTTCCTGATACTGTTGAATCAAATGTTCTTCAAGCTCTGGTATCTCATTCTTGGCTGCCTTAACTGTATATTTTGCTGTGTACTCCGACAAATCAATCGGAACATAAATATCACTAAGTTGCTTTTTATATTTTTCAGAAACTAATCTCATAAAAGCCGTTTCTTTAATAGCATTATGGTCTATACTTAGAGTTTCCTCCAAATTAATAGTTGGAAGATTATTAACATCAGACAGCTTATTATCAATAATTTCAAGAATCTGTGCCGTTGTAAAAGCATTTAATTCTACCCTTCTAAAAGAAGTACCTGTATCAAAAAACTCTTTATATTCAGAAGGAAGATTTTCAAGTTTTGCTATATCTTCTTTTTTCTTCTCTACAATCTCAGGCACAATATTGTATTTTTGAATATCCGCAAAAGTCACTCCCAAGTTTTCCATATAAATTGTATTCTTAAATTTTTTATTTGGTGTTGCAAACGATTCCAATATATAGATTCCTGATATATCTAAATCATGGAGACAATATAATTTCATTCCCATTTGTTGGAATTGATATAATAATGTTTTTGCGGCTCTAGTTGAAAATCCTTGTCCTGAGACAATAATCATATTATATTTTTCCCCAATCTTTTCTGCCTTAAAAATTGCGTCAAATCCTGTTTTTTCTATATAAAGTACCTTGTCATACTTATATTTCAAATCAAAGTCTGGCTCTATATGGATATTACTATTGATTCCACCATAGCATTCGAAAACATTCTGTGCTGTTCCAATTTCATTCAGAAAATTCCTTACATTTGCTGTACCTAATCCATTTTGTGAGCCATTAACATAGAAATTTCCCCTATCACTAAAATTAACTTTATCCTCAAACTCCGGATTATCATCTATCCATTCAGTTAAAATATTTTGTGTAAAATCTGTATAAGTATTTTTCTTCTCTTCTATCCCCGATATTTCTCTCATTTTATACCATATCTGACGGGCAGTAATCGCATATCGTCCATTATCACTTGCTAAATTGAAAGCCTCTGTCACATACTCTCTCATGATAGCTCTATTATTTACCCTCTTATTGCCAGAACTAAATTTTCGATTTTCTTTTGCAATAGCTTTATTCAATTTTTCGAGAAAGCTTTGAATAAAGCTACTAATATCTATACGAGTTTTACCTGCATCCATATATTTTAAATAGGGCGAAATAACATGAACCACAAAAGAAAAATTATTCATTTGATACAACAAGTCATACAAATCTGTTCCATATATATCTTTGTTCCCTACATGATACCAGTCACCTTCAAAAGCTATACTTTCTCCTCCACGATATGTAATAGAATTATTAACGTAACATTTAACACTACTATTTTTTCTGTCGGTATTATTTTTAAAAGTATTTTTCTTAACAGAAAATTCTATAACACAAGGAATTTCCTTATCATTTATACCTTTAGATACATTGTTATCTATAATTTTTATAGTTGTAGTTAAAACATTCTCCAGACCTATTAATTGTTTTTTGAGCAATGTATATTTTTTAGTTGCTTGATCTTCCCTCAACATAAGGAAATCTGATATAAATTCATCACTGTTAAAATCAATATCTTTTATTTTCGACTTAATCGTACTTTTATTTTTAATTCTTGTTCCAAATACATTTTCCAAAAATTTCTTATAAGTCGTATTTCCATCCTGTGTGTTAATTATGAAATTCTGATATGAATTATAGTCATAATATGCAATAGAAATATTTTGAGATTTATCAACTGCTTCACTCTGAGATATATGCTCTACAGTTTCTCCCATATAATTCAAATAAAAGGAAACGTCTGGATTACATTCAACAAAATCACAAAAGAAATAATAACAAAGTGAAACATCATTTTTATCAAATCCTATAATTTCAATTCCTCTTTTTTCAGTTTTACCCAATTCTTTAAAATTTACATCTACTTTACCGTATCTCAATTGTTCTGGATTAATAATCCCTTCCATCATAATTCCTTCTGCCATATGCCATAGCAAACGATATTTATTCAAATAACAGATACTAATAATCGTTTTTAATCCATTTCCTTGTTTTCCTCTGGAAGCGGTAATATAGTTTCTATTCTGGCTCACATAATTGTTAAAATCATAGATACTCTTAACAATATCTTTCTTAATTCCGCTTCCATTATCATAAATCCCCAATCTTTCTGTATTTATTTCAATGTGAATTTCTTTCTTTTTCAACGGTTCAATCGCATCTAACGCATTATCTATAAGTTCTTTTAAAATTATCTGATTCCACCAGCCTTTAGTAAGCCCTACCTGCTTTATTAAACCTTGCTCGGAAAAATAATCTGCGGTAATCATTGGAGTTTTGCTTATTATTTTTTCCATATAATTTCCTTTCACTTATCTATAAGTTTTAGTTTTATTTCCCATGTGCTTTTTAACCTTTACTTCACAACCTGTAAATAAGAAGGCTTATCACTTATCTTTGATATTTTCCCATTATCATCAACTATAATTCCTTTCTCAAAATCTATGGAACTCATTGAGACTCCCTGTTTATTAAAGAATTCTTCTGCTATTCCCATGCCTGTTTGTTCTCTATGAATTGTACTCATGCAGCTTAGGAAAAAGCTAAAAATATCCCATAAATCATCATTCTGATAATCCCATAACAATTCAAATACATTATCCCGTCCCACAGCATTATCAAGTCCTTTTTCTCTCAATATATTCATGGTGTAAAAATAGTCCTTACATTCATATTTTGCTCCATCGAAATCCTTTGTGACAGGAAATACCTTAATCAGATTTTTTAACTTAATTCTTCCAATCACTCCAAATAAGCTGTCAATCAAGGCAAAGGATTTTTTCTTTTCTTCTAAAGTCATGTCATAGCTTGGATTTTCCCTCATATTTTCATGTTTTATATCAAGAGCTGCATTTATGTACTTTGTTGCCTGTAAAGCAAACTTCATTAAATCATGTTGCGTCCAATTACTCATTTCTCCTTTTTCGTCAAATAATTGATTGACTGTATTAAAGTATTGTCTCATCCAAGCATCATAATTAACAATCACTCTTTTAATTCTCTTTATATCCGCTGCATTTTTGTTTCCTTCTGTCACTGTAAAATTATTATCCATATATATCCCCTTCTCATTATCTCTAAGTGAATCTGTTCCACTTAGGCAATTTGTTTTTTACCAATTACAAGTGCATCTGTCTTTCCTTCTATACATTGTTTTGTAACCACAACCTTTTCTACATCCTTCATATCTGGAACATCAAACATAATTCTCTGCATAGATTTTTCAATGATAGAACGTAATCCCCTTGCACCTGTACCTCTTTTAATAGCCAACTCTGCAATCTTTTTTAGTGCCATATCTTCAAATTCTAATTCCACACCATCCATTGAAAGTAATTCCTTATACTGTTTTACGATTGCATTTTTCGGTTCTGTCAAAATACGCACCAAGTCTTCCTCTAATAATGGATTAAGTGTAACAAGAATAGGTAATCTTCCAATCAGTTCAGGCATCAAACCGTACTTTACAAGGTCATGCTGTTCCACTTGCGATAAATCCGCTCCATCATTCTTTTTATCGGAAATATCCGCAGAAAATCCTATAGAATTATGTTGTTCTTTTTTGCCGATAATCTTTTCAATACCATCAAATGCACCGCCACAGATAAATAAAATATTGGATGTATCGAGTTTAATAGTCTGAGCCTGTGGATGTTTTCTACCGCCAACAACAGGAACTTCCGATATTGTTCCCTCTAAAATTTTCAATAATGCTTGCTGTACCCCTTCTCCAGAAACATCCCTTGTAATAGAAGTATTTTCACCCTTACGAGCAATCTTATCTATTTCATCTATATAAATGATACCTTGCTGTGCTTTTTCAATATCATAATCCGCATTTTCAATCAGAGTACGCAACATTGTCTCAACATCATCACCAACATAACCTGCCTGTGTGAGTGTAGTTGCATCTGCAATAGCAAATGGAACATTTAAAAATTTAGCCAAATTTTGTGCCAGATATGTTTTACCGCTCCCCGTAGAACCAATCATGAGAATGTTTGACTTTTGGATTTCTACATCTGATTTTTTACTCTGATTGAGTCTTTTATAGTGATTGTAAACAGCAACGGATAATGTTCTCTTTGCTTCTTCCTGTCCAATAACATACTTATCCAAATGAGCCTTAATCTGTGAAGGTGTTGCAAGTTGTACATTATTTGAAATACTTTGTTGTTTTTCTTCTGAGATTAAATCTGATGCAGCACTAATACAATCACCACAAATATATCCATATCTCCCCTTTATCAATCTATCTGTTTGATTTTTTGTTTTCCCACATAAGAAACAAATTTCATTCTTTTTATTTGCCATAAAAATCTCCTTCTAAAAATTATATAATTAATAATACTTCACAGGGGTTTTAGGGGGCGGTGAACGGACTGACAGAACAGACACAACAAGTCGCACTAGCAAGATGCAAGATTCCCCCGAAAGGGAATCGTAGCATCTGCGTGTAAGACTTTGTGGATTTCTGTTAGGTTAGCCCCCTAATATATAATTCTCTCTTCCTTTTTTAATATTTATTGATATGTTCTTTATTACTAAAAAACCAATTCATACTCCTTACTGTCAATCAGTTCAATAACTGATTTTACTAATGTCTTAGGAGCGGTATCCGTATATACTTTTGTTGACTTTGTATTCTGAATAATTTCTTTTATAGAATATTTAGTCAGTAGCAGGGATTGTAATTTCTTTCTATACTCCATCCATGTAAGTCTCTCTGCTCTATAGTTACTATCATCAGCAGATCCAGTAAGACCCTCATACCATTTGCCCCATTTCTTTTCTAAATATGCATTCTTACTGATAACCTTTTCGCAAGTCATTAAACAGGCATATATCAGTTCTTCACTGATTAATCTATTGGACAAATTCTCTTTCTCATGTTGTATCTTTTTTCTATACATATGTGTTCGCCTTTCTGTTTGCATCTTATGTCTCTGACAGTAGACTACTAATTTCTGCCCACAAGCAAGCTTGTGAACAGAGAATTAGTAGCATCAAAATGTGCAATTTTTTACATTTCTCCGCTTACGCTACGAAACATAAAAAATATGACACATTCTGGATTTATTCTTTTAAGTAGATTATTTATATATTTATAAAATTAATTAATCTTGTAATAACCTTTCTTATCTGTTTTATCTGATTATTTTTGGGGTGGTTTCTCTAATATATATATATTAGGAAATCCCACCCAAAACTTATTTAATTTTATAATAACCTTTCTTACCTGTTTTATCTGATTATTTTTTGGGGACGGTTTTCTAATATAATATTATTAGGAAAGTGTCCCCTAAAATTAATTAATCTTGTAATAACCTTTCTTATTCTTATTTTTCTCACCTTTTCTCTAATACATATATATTAGGAAATAGGGGACATTCTTTAATTTGATTTTAAAAATAATTCTCAGCAAAATATTTTGACTACCCAAAACAGGCGTAAAGCTTTTAATAGAGAAAACTCCCAAAAAAGGTAGTCAATCAATTAAAAGTAAAATTATCGCCATCCAAAAAACAGTTATTAATTAAAATCTAACTACTTTCCATGCGTGTTTATATATCTTTTTCTTTTTATTTCCAAATTTATCCGTTAAATATCTTGTCGTTGCAAATTGTTTTATTCTGTAATCTAATTCTTTTTCTTCTAATACTTGATTCAAAGTAGAAACTTTTTTCAATAATTTTCCATCTTGTCTAGCATTAATTTTTTCTATTAATTCTTTTCTGTCCTTAATCTGTAAAAAAACATTTTCATTTTGAACTATCCGCTCTAAATATTCGTTTAATTCATATTCTTCTTTTATCATCCTATAATTATAAGCTCCTGTTTCTTCATTAAAATATCCAAATATTCTAGCCAAAAATTTACAATATCCAAATTTACCATACTCCTCCATCATGATTCCATAATCTAATATGTCCTCTTTTTTCTTAAAATACATTAGCTCATTCACTTTTTTAGTATATGAATTGGCAATAATATTCCCATCAACATCATATAAAAGAACATCATACAAAATATTATTTACATCATTTTCCCGTGGATATTTTTTTAATAACTGTTCTACAGAATAATCACTTTTTATGTAAAAATCAGCCATTTCAACTTTTTGTTGAATACTTCTTCTTAATCCAGCCAATTTTTGATTATTAATAATTTTAATGTATATATTTACATCATCTTCTTTATCTTGAATTCTTTTTCTTCCCATACATTGAATTAACGAACCTATATCTACTATATCAATAACAATATGCTTTACTTCTCGGTCTATAATATTAATACCTGCATCAAAGCAAGATGTTGTAATTAAGAATTGTTCCTCGAACCTTTCATTTTTTAGTATGTTTTTTATTGTATCTTCATCGACATATTTATAATATTTCTTATTATTAGCACTACAATTAAACACGCAATGTTTCTTAAATTTAGAATAAAGCTTATAAGCTTTTTCGGCTGATTGTATGAAAAAAATACCTTTATCACCTTGCTCAATTCCTTCTTTTATAAATTCTTCCATAGTCACATCCTTATGAAAAAACGTAAGCTGTCTTATAAAAGAAAAATCAAATGGAATTTCATATTCTATTGCTTCCTTTAAGTTGTTTTCTTTTATATATTTTTCCATATATCTTGTCATATGTTCACCTGTAGCTGACATAAATATATGAATTGTATCTGTGCTATTCATAATCATTTGAAAAGATATTGCGGTTTTATTGTTGAAACTACTATCGTTGAAAAAATAATGAAATTCATCTGATACAATATATTTATAATCAGACAAATTAATTTGATTTTTAGTGTTATGTAGGCTCCCGTATTCTAATGATTGATACGTTCTAACATCTATAACATCTGCTTTCCCATCTCTCTCTATTTCATATTTAAATTGTTCCACACAATTTGACCTATGAATTAGCATTAAAATTTTCCCATTTACCTCTTTTGCCAATTCATAAAGAGTATTTTTACAAAAATAACTTTTTCCTGCTCCCATAGGTGCAGATACCAAAATATTACTTCCAATTTCCCATTTACTTACTTCTTCTTTTGTTATGATGTCCGAAATTCTTTTCTTTTTCTCCATTACTACCCTTTCTTAACGGCAAATTTTATTTGTAGAATAATCCCTACCATTCTTCGGGAAGAAAAATTGTTGTTTGAGTAATTTCATCTAAATCTGTTTTAATCCAAATTTTTTTACCATTAAGACTATATACTCCCATTACATCCCCATATCCTGTAGCTATCGCACTTTCATTAATTTGAGCGTCTCTCGTCCCTCTCCCCAATCACATTTAATAAACTTCTCAAACAGCTCATTCAATTCTGGAGATTCCTCCGAGTATCCCATACGTCTAATCCCATCTGTTATACAAATTCTACCTATAAAGAATTTTCTTCCCATGTTTTTAGCTTTTTCAATATTAATTTGTCCAATTTTTCCAATATTATCTAATATTTTTTCTTCAATTAACATCCACTTCTCCTCCTGTTCGTAATTTTCTAACTGAAATACTCATTCAACCCTCTAAGACTCATTCCTTGTTCGCCTGCCTGAATAATATCGTTTTGATCTACTACCAACCAGACTGTTACTCCAAACATATCTTTTCTTGGCTTCAAGTATAGATTCTCTTTTTTTGCTTTATCTTTCACCATTTTTAAGGTAAGCACTGGCATAACATTTGTTGCAATGAGTCCCTTGTCATTTTCTTCGGGTGTAAACTCCACATAATCTCCCGAATGAAGCCTTTTATAACCTGCTTTTAAATTGGAATAATGAACAAAATACTCTTTATCATTCTCTCCACAAATAAATCCATAACTTTTCCCAAAATTTTTTACTGTTCCCTGCATATTCGTTTCCTCCTAATTCTCCTTTTAGTCTTCCATAATCTGCTCTGCTTCACTTACATCTGTTATTTTTAAATGCACCGTCAAAAAATTTTCTATTTCGCAATTCATTTTTCCTGTCGTAAGTACCCATTTTTGCTCTGGAACATCTTTCCAAGAATATGGTCTGTCATAATGCCATCCTATGCAATTTACAAGACAACCTGATTCCATAAGAAATTCCATGTTTTCCATGAAAATATTTTCATCTATCACTGTGTCTTTATAGTCACCATCCGTAGCAATTACCTTCGTTATTTCTGTTGTATTGGATTTTAAAAGTTCCCACACCTTTTCTGTTGTTGCAATGTATTTCATTGATTTTACCCCTTATTTATCGCTTATTTTGTAGGGTATATCCAAAAACGGATACACCCTTTTAGTTGTCTCTATATCATTCTCTACCTACTTTTATGAAATGCTCATAAGCTCATTTGCAAATAATTCTTCTTCCTCTTTTTTCCACTGCACATATAACTCATAACTTCCCTGAGAAATACATAAAGGAATCTCTTCTTCTGGAACTTTATCTAAACCATACTTCTCCGTAAGACGCTTTAATTCCTTTGCATCATTTTCACTCTTTGCTCTAAGATAGTTGTAAATTTCTCTCATATCTTCAAAAAGAATGTCCATCCACGTTAAGCATGGGATTTTCATGTCATACTCTTCTAAGATTCTCTCTGCAATATAACAACGTGGGTCATATCTTGTATCATATTTAGCCTTTTTCACATTCAATGCTACATTTCCTTTTTTATCCTTACTTGGCTGGAAATTTACCATATCAAATTCTTTTGGTTTCTTTCCTTGAATCTGGCTACTATGTACGAAATATTCTGGCAATACCTCATTACTATTATCTTTATCGCATCCTGTACCATAAATAAATCCAAATCCTTTTTTCCCGTTATACCACTTAACAATACCTTTCATGTTTTCGTCCTCCTTGTATCATTCTCTTAATATAAAATTCCTACTGTTACGACATTTCCTGTGTTCATATAGATATGAAACATTCTTTTAACAGGGAAAACAAACCAATCCTCAGTATTCGCTGCTTGTTCAATATGGACTACTTTATCCATCTTGATAAATAAATCTGTGTTAGAATCAACGGAATATAACGGTGTTCCATCTTCTTTATGATTGATTGGTGGTCTATTACTATTAGAAAAAGCAAGTAACATTCCTGACAACACTTCATATTTTGTGAAATATGCATCTGCTAATTCAACACTATCATTTGCACCTGCTTTTCCTTCCAGATTGCCAGCATTCAAATGAAGGAAATATTCCACATTCTTTTTCTTAGCATCTTCAAGAACTTTGAAAAATTCCTCTACATCAACGGTTTTATTCTGCTGTACTGGTAGCGGCTCCCATTCTGTAATTTCAATATCATCTATGGAATCAGTGAAGGTCATTGTATAAATTCCATCCTGCTCTGTAATTCCATATACCATAGGTTTAGTAATGCGTAATGAACCAAGTCCCTCTTTTAATCTGTTGCCTGCTGTAAAGGTTAATTCCTCTGAATCTTCCTCATAAAATCCTGTTGCTTTTTCCATCTCAATTAGGATAGCAGCTTCATACTCATGCTTGCTTTCCAATGTCCATTCCTTGTCTCCAAGCTCTCTTCCTAATTCTTCTAATGTTAATGTTCTCATAGGTAAATCTCCTTTTCTCTTATAATGTGGTAGGGAGCGGTATTGTCCTTATCTCTACCTTAGTTGTTAATAATTCTTGTGTTATATGTTGCTTATATGTAATGTTGTTGTGTACTAAACTTTACTTATCTGTTCAATTTATAAATTCTGTAATAATTCAAAACTCATTGATGTTCTCTTATTTTTACTCTTTTTCTCTGGCTGTTCTGGTTGCGGAATTTCTTCTAAATCATCTAATAAAGAAAAACCTTTTCGCTTCTCTAATCGTTTCTTCTGTTCCTGCAATGCATCTTTTCCAAGCTTACTGATATATTCGGTAGGGAAAGACAGTCCCGAAGCACACGCAATATTAACCGCTCCATTATGTCCAATGAATACGTTTTCTGGTGTACCGATTGCTTTCTCAATCTCATGCTCATTAATATTATTTTTGCCCTGATTTACAATTCCAATATTTCCCACAATCCCATCATTATTAATAGGTAGGAAGATATTTTTTGCAGTAAGGGCATTTACCATACTTTGTGTAGTAACCTTTTCACCCTCTGCATTTTTATCGGAAAGAACAGAAAGAAGAAAAGCACCTCTGTCTTTTAACATTTTTATTTTTTCTGAATCATCAAAATTGGAACCACTGGACGAAGAATTATCAGAAAAGAAACTGTCCAGCATATTAATAAGAACTGCATTTATTTTACCTAAGTCAGAATAGGCTTCATTGTTTACAAAGATTATTGCCCCCATATCTTCGATTTTCATTAACTCTTTTGCTGTATTATAAGCATTAAGCCTCTTCTGGATTGACTCATCCTTTCGGGGCATCAATAATACCGCTACCACAATCTTTTCTTCTGAAAGAAGGGTGCAGATATGAGGTATTACACCTGATCCTGTTGTACCACCACCTGATGCAAATACATACAACAATCTTCTCTTTAATATCTAAAATCTTTTTAATGATAACATTGTTATCTTTCAAGGCATTGAAGGCTAAACCTCTGTCACCTGCTAATCCGTCATACCCTTCCAGAACCATAACATTTTTTGCGTCTGGTAAAGTTTCATTATCCTGTGTTGACCCGTTAATCAATGCTGCGTTATAATTCCTTTGCTGAAATCCATATGCAACTGTTGTTCCTCCAAGTCCTGCTCCAATAATCGCAACTTCATTTTTTAACATATTTAATTTACCTCTCTTTCGAAAATTGCAAGTCCCTCTTTTGTGATGTAATATGTATCAGCCTGTGCAGACTTACATCCTTTTTTCATATAACCCAATTTGCAGATTCTCTTCAACTTGCGATATGCTGTAACTCTAGTCCCTCCTGCAAAATGCATGATTTCCTTTAGTGTCATACTTTCGTATGGAGTTACGCAGTTATGGCTTTTTAAAACTTTTAAATAGGCATATTCCTGTCTATTCAATTCCAAAATCATTCACCTCTTTCTTATCAGTAAATAACTGGTAGTCTATACTTTACTTATCTGTTGTCTCTCTTTTTATTATTCGTATTGAATCAGTTCACCGACAGGTAAAAATATATAGGCTTTTTCAGCCCTTATTAATACTTTCTGTATAGAATTATCAATGTACAATACTTTTCGAGTACAACAAATAGACCTGTATGACAGGCTATAAAATATAGACTATTCCTGTTGTTCTCCTATTTGTTTTTAAGTTTTTGTGGAAAATAACATGGCAGACTTGCCACGAATTGAAAAAAATGATATACTTATATTGCTTACATATAGTATGGATTTTCCATTCGTGATAATCTGTACATACATAAGGTAAAGAATGCTACCAACATTCTTCTTACCGAATTTTCAGGAACCAAAATGTCTACCAAACATTTTGGTTTCTTTTTTTATGTTAGCACAAGAACTTACGTTCTGTCAATTATTTTCGAATATTTGTTTGTATTTTTATATTATACTAAGAAGCATCTGGATTAATTATGTGATTTTGATTGTCTCCTTTCTGTGTTGTAGGGTTGTCTTGCTGTTTATGATGTTATATTAGCACTAATGCAATTTTTCGTCAAGTATTTTCTTTAAGTATTTTTACTCATAATTTTTATTTAATGCTTTTTTTATTTTTCTTGATTTTTTTGATATTTTTATTTATAATACTATTTATAGACTAGGAGGAAAATATTATGGAAATAAATGTAACAGACACATTACGAGATACCATAAAAAAATATAGAAAAGAAGTTGGCTTAAGAGGAGATATTTTAGCAAGAGCATTGAAAAAAAATACTTCTTATATATCCCAATTAGAAACAGGCAAAATAAAAACAATTGACACATCTTTATTAACTCAAATTTTTGAAGAGATTTTTAAAGATGAAAAAACAACAGATAAAAATAAGAAAATCGAAGATATACTAAAGCAATTAAATTTTTCTCTTTCTGATAAGGAATTAAAACGACAAAGCTGGATGAGGGTAATGGATTTGCAAGAGCGATTAATCCCTATTTCAGATTCTATTATTTCTTATATAGAAGACAAATTAGAAAAACTCAATTTAACTCCTGAAGAATTAATCACTATCGTTAATCAAAATCAAGATTTATATGATAGTAATTATTCTAAAGATGAATTAGATAAAATGGAAGATAATAAAGTCTATGTTACTCGAACAAATAACGCAGAATCTACTCGCATAAAATTTAATTTAGCTTCTAACTTTCTATCGGATATTCTTGATAAAAAAATTGTTAGATGTAATTTTATTACCATGCAAGGAATTATTTATAATATACTTTTAAAAGAAGGTATTGATAAAAATATTGCTTATGATAATGCTCAAGACATATTATTTGAACATAAATTTTATACTATGTTAAAAAAACAACATTTAGAAAAAAATTCAGATAATTTAGCCCCTTATGATGTACAATTTAGAAAAAACCTAAATACATTGACAGACCTACTAAATACTATAAATAACCATCAACCAGATTTTCTTAATCATATTTTAGAGCCTTTTATAAAAAATATTGAAAAAGAGCCTTCTTTAACTTTGTCTATTATAAAAAGAGACTTAACTTCTCTTCATAAAATGAGCAAAGAAAATAAAGCAAACTTCATTAGCGATTTTACAGAACTTATATCAAAATATGAAAAAAATTCTGTAGAAGATCAGAAAAAAATTGAAACATTTTAATGGTATCAAAATAAGCCCTCTGGATTATTTTCCAGAGAGCTTTCTTTTTGTATAAATATATTGATTTTTATGCCCTAGAAATTTGAAATTTCTGGATACTCATAACTGTTTTTATACATATATTCTGGAGAACAATCAATATCTCCATCATTCCATGTAACAACTCCGTATTCTATTACAGGATTTTTAAAAATCTTATCATCCTTTAATGATTCATATACTTTCCCTGTTAATATGGTTGCATCAAACAACTTTGTTTCTCCATTAGAAAATGTAACTAGCATTATCATATCATCTAATGGTTTTACTTTTGTTACTTCTAGGCTTTCTGTTGGTTCTCCTGCATATACAATTCCATCCATAATATACATATGCTGCACCTCCTATTTTAATGGCTCAATTTTGTCAAATGCTATACTCCTAACAGCATTATTCCACGCTTTATATAATTCTTCCTCATGAACTGCCATCCATCCAGATACCATTCTATACTGTTTTAATGGTAACTTTCCTTCTAGTAATTCTCCATCTAATGACATAGAAGCTTTGTACTCACCATAATATACATGTACATGAGGTTTATGATGTTTTTCATTATCATTATATATCATTTTTATGATAATACCATAAAATCTGCTTATTTCTGGCATAAAATCCTCCTTTCACTTTTGGTAGTATTTATAAGGTTTTTTTAATGTTTCTTCTTCTCGAACTCACCTATACTTCCTGCACGAACAAAAAATTAATTCCAAAATAGTAATCATTACTATTTTCTATATACCTATTTCACTTCAATATTTTCCTGTAATTTTCTACCTTTTTATCATCTTTTCCGCTCCACTCATTTACTGACTATTTTCGGAAACGTGTTCGAGAATCTTCTTAGTTTCTAATTGTAAATAATTTCCTTTAACATTCTATTTGACTAGGGCATTAATACAATCCCCTCTGGCATAAGAACCATACAAAATTACTTTATCTAATTTATCTCCAAGAATTAATTTTACCTGCTGTGAAAAACGTAAAATAATATCTCGCTTATTGCTGTTCATATCCTCGCCCGTTTCTATCTTATTTATGTTAATATTATACCAGTTTTCCGCTCCATAACACAAGCACCAACCGAAATATTTTCCGTTGATGCCTGTTCCTGCTATAACAATTCCATTATCATTCCTCTGCAATATTTCCAACGAATATCATCTTTATACTTCTTATCCATTTGATACAGAAATATGTCAGATATTCTATTGAAGAAATCAGAAGGTAGTATATTAGCTTTGTAACGATTATCAGGCATACAACATACCTGTAAGTTTTCTACTTCATCCGCTCCACCCATTGAGATTGGGATAATGTGATCTAATTCCATTTCGTCAAAAGTAATTTTCTTACCGCATAAAGCACATTTCCCTTCTGCCTGTTGATAGAGTAGCTTTCTTATTTCCTGCGAAAAATGTTTCCTTTTTATTCTGATTCGTTTTGGCTGCATTGTTTCTCCTTCTGTATCCCAAACATAATATCCCTTTAAGTATCCTTTGTGTTTCTTTAATTTTTCCGCTGCGGTATTAACATTAGAAAATACTTGTGCTTCTGTTATATCATTTGTTTTATTTATTCCACCGTTTCTATTCGGTACTGCATAATACTCTCCATTTGTGATTACTAAAGCCATGATTTTCCCCTCTCTTAAATGAAATGATTGTATATTCTGGAAATGATTCTTTCCTTGATTTGTCTCATGTAACTTAATGGAACTACCGCCAACTTACACTCCGCTGCCAGGCAATTATTTTCTGCATCTTCAAAACCCATAATGATATAATGCTTAACTGAATCTCCTGCACAGTATGTAATACAAAGATAAACAAACTTTTCAATTACAGGCTTATCGCTCCATACAGAATACACATTTCTCCCGTACCTTTTACTAAGCTGTGACAGTTCTTTACTCTCATGCTTCTTTGCTGTCTCTACCGCTCTCATTAATTCATTCTTAATAGCAACCGACATCTGTACTATATCAATATTAACTGTGATATTTTCCTCTGTAACATATACTGAATACTCATCTAGCTTTATCTTTCCTATGTTTCCGCTCTCCGTTCTTACCTTCCACGTTTTCATGTCCTACCTCTTTCTATATGTGGCAGATACAGAATTGCACCCACCACAAGCGTTATTATCTTAGAAAAATCTTTCTTCCAGTGCTTTCCTTGCCATGTCTTTTAATTCTGTTGCATAACTGGATAAGTCCATAAAAATACTGCCTTCTGTCTCCACAGAGTCATTATCTGCATCATGAAAGCCAACCGAAAGAACAGACTGGAAAGACTTATCTTCTGCATGGAATGTAACAAGTAAGGAAATGAAGTCTCTGATAACAGGTTTATTGCTCCATGTATAAGGGTGCTGTTTGTTCTCTTTTTCGTTGAATTCCTTAATCATATTGGAATAATCTTTCTTTGCTTCTTCAATCACCTGCTCAAGTGTCTGATTCATACGATAGGATACGTTAGTAATGTCAATGTTAAGCTGTAAAATACCATCTGTAAGCTCAACTTTACCCGTTTGTAACGTACCAAGATTAAAGCCTTTTTCTTCGTACCACTTGATAGAACCGCCTTTAAAATGTACCTCTGGCATGGCTACATAGCTTTTCCCTATCTCTTTCACTACTCCATTTTCTACCTTTATACTGAAATCTACTATTTCTCTTTTCATTGCTGTATTCATGTTCTATACTCCCTTCATATTTGGGGACAGGAACTCTCCCATCCCCTTGTATATCTTGCTTATGTAACTATTCTTAAATGTTCATGATTACCTTGCCTAAAGCGTCCCACATTACTTTTTTCATAGTGGTATAGCCTTCTTCATCTAACTGTAAAGGAATGGAATCATATAACTCTACAATCTCCTCATGTTCGTCCTGCCAGATGCATATTTCTAAAGTAAAATCAGTTTCGCAGCCTGTCTCATAACCACCAAAGCTGTATACCACTGTAATATCAATACAGACCTCTTCTTCCTTTACTTCTGGATGTTTGGAGCGGAAGTCCTCCTCTAAGCTATCAATCAACTTAATAAAGTCTTTATTATCAGTAGATACTGGAATATGTACGCTGATTTGTCCAGAATTGGCTTCTACTCCTGCTAAATTAATTGTTCCTACTTCTTTAATGTCAACTGTCTGTACACTTTTAATCTTCATTGTGTGTTCTCCCTCTCCCCGTACAGCCTGATAGGACAGCTTTAATAAATGATTGTTTACTTGTTACTCTGACAGATTATTGAGTTATAAGAACTCTACCATCAAAGGATTATCTGATTCTCATCGCCCAGAATATCCTGTAACCCTTTCTTGTCTAATGTTGTTCTGCTCTGTGGTTTGTATGTTACTTTGAAGTCTGTACCGATATACTCACTCTGTTCTGTCTCTTTCATGAAGCTGATCACATCGAATTCAAGAGATTTTAACTGATTGTCAAGCTCTTCCTTCATTGCTTTAAGGTTTCTGATTTCTGCTACTCTGTTTGATAATTCATCTTTATTAATACACATTGTCGTATCTCCTTTACTATTTGATATATGTAAGTGTTTGTTCCTGTTATCCATTAATAATTGCATAAATTAAAATCCCAACAATTATATATGGAATACAAAATCCAATAATATAACCCATTATGTTTGCACCTCCTGTTTGAATATTTTTACTGGTTTATAAAACAGTGTTTGCAATCTCGTTTGTTATCGCTGTTTTGTTTTGATGGCTTTATTATACACTCGTAATAAGTGTATGTCTATTGACAACTTACACAAGATATACACCTATTTTTTGTGTATATTATACACCTTTTATAAGTGTATATAAAACACTTGATACAAGTGTATATTTATGATATAATTAATTATTAAACAGAAGGGAGAACGGGCAAATGCTTCGATATAAAGTAGATATTTTAAAGGAATTAAAAGAAAAGGATTATACATCATATAGATTAAGAAAAGATAAATTAATTGGTGAATCTCAAATACAGAAAATAAGAAAAGGCGAGATTGCAAGCAAAGAAACACTAAACACTATTTGCAAACTATTACAGTGTCAACCTGGTGACATATTAGAATATGTAGAAGATGAGCAATAAATATATACACTAATTAAAAGTGTATAATATGCACTGATTTTAAGTGTATTTTTTGTGAATTATGCGAATTGCTATACACTTATTTCAAGTGTATAATAACCTCAACAAATAAATAAAACTTATTTAAGGAGGTTATTCAGCATGAAGAAACAATCAGTATATGAAATGGTTACAGAAAGAATTATCAGCCAGTTAGAACAAGGTATAATCCCGTGGGAAAAACCGTGGAGCGGTGCAAGAAGTGGAGCATATAACAGAATTACTAAGAAGCCTTATTCATTGCTTAATCAGTTACTTTTAAAGTATGATGGTGAGTATGCAACATTCGCCCAGTGGAAAAACTTAGGTGGTAAAATTCGTAAGGGTGAGAAATCAGAGATCATTACATTTTGGAAGGTCTTACCTATTGAAGAAGAAAAGGCAGACGGTACAAAAGAAGAAAAGTTAATACCATTTTTAAGATATTATAATGTCTTTCATGTATCACAAGTTGAAGGTGTAGAGCCATTAACAGTTAATCTTAATGAGGAGATTGAACCAATCGAAGAGGCTGACAAGATACTGAATGACTACATCACAAGAGAAGGTATCAACCTAGAGCATATGATAAGTGATAAGGCTTATTACTCACCTACCTCTGATAAGATACACTTACCTTTATTAGAACAATTTAAGAATATAAATGAGTATTACAGTACAGCTTTTCACGAAGCTACGCACAGTACAATGACAAAAGATAGATGCAACAGAAAGCAAGAAATTAAGCTGTTAGAATTTGGTAGTGAGGACTATAGCAAAGAAGAACTTGTTGCGGAGATGGGAAGTGCTTTTATTATGAACTCACTTGGACTCGAAACAGCAGGAACATTTAAGAATTCAACGGCATATATTCAGAGTTGGATAAAGGTTTTAAGAAATGATGTAAAATTTGTTGTGTCGGCATCAAGTAAGGCAGAAAAAGCTGTAAAATACATATTGAATGAAAAGTAAAAAAATAAGAGGGTGTACCTGTAATAGATACATCCTCTTTATTTGAATTGGAAAAGTAATATTGTAAATTATTGTAATTATTGAGTTGCTTTTTGATTGTAAATCTTTATAAGTTAATAATTGTCTAGTTACTGATATAGTACCGCTCCTTGTGTTTGTTTATCCTATGCAGGGAGTTATTTTTATATCCTGTTATGAGTGTAGGGTTGTCCTATAGGGCATTTTACTTTTATTCTGGAGCGTATGCCATTGTTATTCCCCTTTGTGGTGTCCTGTGTCCTGTACTGTCTTGACCGCTCCTCTGGTGTGTATTTAAGTCTCGCTAAGTTTTACCTACAAGGGAGCAGGCAAGGAACGGTATAGGGGGGATGTTTACATTTTAGAATGGTTGTGTTTTTTCTATAGGGGGTATAGGTGTTCCATCTACACTCCAGGTTAAATTTTTAAAGCGGTCGAACTGTGATTATTTTTATTTTATATATCATATTTTCTATTTTTATATTAAAATATCATTAATAATTTTAATCATATTAAAAAGCAATGTGGGGAGATTATATGGCAAAATATAAAAAAATGCATAGCATAAACCGCATTAAAAATAGCAAAAGTAAATCTATAAAACATGTAAAACGAGGAAGAAAAGGGAAAGATTGTATCTACTTCAATCATGAGAAACTAACTTGCCTTCATCCTCTCAGTCCCTATCATAACTGCTTCTGTAATTCTAAAGAATGTGGTTTCTATAAAGATAAATCACCATCAAAAAAACCATCTTTAAATCATTGCCAAAATAGGGATGATTTATCCGAATTTGATAGAAATTATTTACCACAAAATCAGCAAAGCGGCACTCATGAAAGAACTAACGAATATATTACATTAAGTAAAAGTATTGGAACGCCTGTTCATGTTGGCTATTTAAAAAGTGATGGACAGAGACGACACAAAAGCCGTTGCATTTATTATAAAAAAGATAAAAGATACTGTATTATAAAATCCATGAAATGTCCCGGCTCTAGCAAATGTGAAAAATATACAGAAAAATAATACCGCTCTCTCTGGAATTAAATTTCCAAAAGAAAGCGATATTTTCTTATCTAAAAACACTTACTACATCTACCATAACCTTCAGCTTCTGCTTCTGATTCTGAAACCTGCCATGCTTTATCTGGATTCATTCTTCCACAATCTGGTATAGAATGATATTTTGATCCTGTCTCAGATAACCAAACCATTGTTCCTTGAGAATCAGAACTATCATCAGAATAGGAATGATAACCAGGTCTCCTACCGCCACCTCTACCAGATTCATCACTGCTACTACTTGCTTCCTCTGCTTCCGTTTTTAAAGATGCATTTTCTGTTTTTAATTTTTTCTTTTCACTTTTTAGAGTATTGACCCTTTTCTTCAAATCAGAATTTTCATCCTTTAAATTATCTATCTCAGAGTTCTGTTCATCAAGTTGCTGTTCAATCACTTCGTATTGCTCTTTGTAATAAGATACCTCTTTGCTCAAGGAATCTTGTTCTGATTTCAATTTATCATATTGTTTTTGAACCGCTGCATATGATTTTGCATTTTGTTCACTATTTGACCAGAAAATTCCTGTTGTAATCAAAAATACAATACACAGAATCATTGATATGGAAATCTTTTTCCGCTTTTTCTCTACTGGAACACCCTCAACATCTTGTACCGATAAATTATCTTTTTTTCTTTCGTCCATACTTCATCTCTCCTTTTTATGTAATAATTTAATTATCTAGCTGACCACCAACTGTCATTTCTTTTTTTATTACTGACATATTATACATATATTTGCCTGTATGGACAGAACCATATACACCTGTTGTTGCTTCTTCTCCAATTTGAGATACTATTTTACCAATTGTTTTATAATCGTTATCTGAAGAATATCCCGCCAAACAACAATAAATATCTGCAAGCAATACTTCTGAATCTGTAAAAGCCCATGGACGTTTTGACCACATAAAAGTTTCTATATCGTATCTACAGTCTATATCATCATCAGCTTGATTAAATTTTATTGTAGCCCCTATACCTGTTTCTATTTCGTTACCATTTAAATCTTCTTCTTTTATTTTTTTAACAGTTATATTTTTATCTTTTTTCATTATATCCGCCATTGCATTATAACGTTCAACAAATTTTTTAAGTGTTCTTTCCTTATTTATTTTGGTTGAACATTTAATTTTTAATGTACATGTTATTCCTTTATGGGCTATTTCAAACTCACTTATTTTCCCTGGTTCTAAAGTAGCAGAATCATTCATTGTCCAAGCAAAATTATCCAAAACTTCTGAACTTCCATCATCGTAATAAGCTGTTACTATAATATCATCACTGTCTTGTGTGATTTCCGTACCAGCAGTTGTGTCTCCTGAATAAGTTGCTGAAATTTTCACTACATTTAAAATTGATTCATAATCAGAAAAATTCACTGTATCAAAAAAAGTTTTAGCTATTTTTTCTGGATTATTTGTAGTATTCTTCTTTACAAAAAAATGCACTTGAAAAATTTCCGAATTACAACTAATTACGCTATTATAATTATTCCATTCTCCAGATTCCAAAGTATTTGTATAAGAAAAAACATATTCACTGTCTATTCCCTTAAAACTATAATCCATTTTATGTATATCTTCTAATGTCGAATTCATAATATTTTTTACAATATTCTTTGTTATTTTCCCATTTTCACCAATTATATCTTTTGCTTTCCCTAAATCTTGAATATCTATACCAGCTATTATTTGTTTATTATCAGCATCTATAGTATCGACATACTGTATACTATCTTTATCATCTGATATTAGTTTTCCCCAATTACTAGGAACTTTAAATTCTAAATTATTTAAATCTTCTGTCATTAAATTTGTTTTCTGAAAACTATTAAATATTTCTTCTCTTTTTTCATATCTATTGACTAACAATATACTTATAGCTAGAACTGCCACTATCACTATACCAATAACTGGATTTATTTTATAGTGTAATTTCTTCTTATTGTTATCAGAATTTTCTTCTAAAACTTGCTCCAATTTATAACCACACTCAGGACATTCCTTTGCATCCATATCAATTGTTTTTTTACACCCTGGACACAATCTTTGTTCATTGTTCTCCATTGGAACATCTTCTTTATTTTCTTTCTCAGACTCTATAACTTTCTTTTCTTCTGTAATACTTTCAGTGGTTTCTTCTGAAAGTTTAGTAGCACAGTTCATGCAAAACTTTGCAGCCACTTCATTTTCTGCACCGCAACTTGGACAAATCTTTTTCATACGCTTTTTCTCCCTTTACTCCTGCATTTCTGACCATTCTGCTTTTTCAACTGAAATTTTATCGAAATTTTTATCTGTTGAGAAAGTAAACTTTGTCTTTGCACCTTGTTTCCAACTATTTACATATACAGTCGTAGATTCTACTATTACTCCATCTTTATCAAGCAAATTAACATCCGCAACAAAAGAATCGAAATCAATACTCGAAGTATTTTTTACTATCGCATTATAATTTTTCCAATCATAAGAACTATTTTTGTCTTTTTTAAAATTCATATTGCTTAAAATTGCATTTACTTCACTATCCTTTATCTCCTTATCTTCTACTTCCTGTGCATTAGTTTTGAAATCATCTAAAGTTGATTTATATTTGTCTGATACAGTTAATCCATAATTATCTACAAAATCTACTATTAATTTCGTTCTTTCATCGTATGCTTCATACCATAGTTTTTCATATTTATCAAATTTCACCTGCATATATTTTAAGGCTTCTTTTTGCTGTTTTATCATGTTGATATAATTGATTGCTTTCTGCTGTAAAGTAGAATCCTTAAATTTTTTATCCAGATATGGAGTTACCTTTTCGTATTCAGCATTAACCATTTCTGTATAATACTCTTTACTAGCATCATCACCTTCTGTATATTGCTCTGGTTCTTCAACACTCCATCTTGCTTCTAATCCTGCTGCTAAATCTTTCATAAAATCTTTATCAGCGTATGTTTCCTCTGTTGATTTTTCTGCTTGTTTTGTACTTCCACATCCACATATAACCATTGCCATTACGGATAGTATAACCGTACAAATCAGTAAACTTTTTTTCATATATTTTTCCTCCTCTTAAACGTATAAATATAGATATGCCTCTATTATATTCGTTTTATCGAAGATATTCAATAGCACGAATATATTTTATTATAATTCTATATCCTATTTAATAAAAAGAGGTTCTTGTAATGATTGACTATTCCCCATTTTGGGATACATTAGAAAAGTCAACTGAAAATTGGTATACTTTGACAAATAAGTATCATTTATCTCATAGTACGTTACATCGTCTGAAACACAATCAGAATATATCTACTCGTACTATCAATGACCTCTGCCGTATTTTAGACTGTCAGGTAGAAGATGTTATGCAATATGTCCCATCTGATACAGACCAGCCTTTATAATTGGAGCGGTATAAAAACTGAAAAAACGTAAAAAAAATAGGCATACCAGAATTTTCTTTCTCTGATATGCCTATAATCTTTTTTAATTGACAATTTTCTTATTTAATGTAATACTAATGAAGTGCTACCAGACGGGGTAGGCGGTTAGTCCTCTAATCGTAAGACTGAACTTACGTTGACATAGAAATCCTTTCGGGGAAATTTACGAAAGGAGGACACTGGATATGGTTACATACTCGGACTTGTTTACATATACTTTAGTAATCTTTGCTATCCTCACCTTTGCATTTACTTGCAAAAAGAAATAACCGCCCCTTAGCCTGAGAAACTAGAGCGGTTATTTTAACATATAACAACTGGGCTAACCGTCTATATGGTAGCACTTTTCGAATATTTCTTTTTATGCCTTTTATTATAGAATATTTTTTCTATATTTTCAACAGCTATTTTTATTCTTTAGCCTTTACTTCCCAGTTAATCATCGCCTGATACTGACATTCTGGTATCTTATCTTTTTTCTTTGTTTTCTCTGCCAGTTTTATAATAAACTCCTTCTTTCTTTTTTCAAATGCTTCATAGCATTCTTCTTTTGTATCAAATACACCTAAATCACGCTCTTCTCCCATAATCATCATGAAAATTTTATACTTTCCGTCTTTTGTTTCTTCAAGCTTTTTACTTCCCCTATCCTCGAATACTGTATTGATAAAATGTGTTGTATATACACAGGTTTCTGGACTATATTCCTTATTGCCTTGAAATAAAATGTCTTTATCTAAATCCTGCTTCACCTTTCCCTTATGTTCTTTATACCATATTTTAAAATTCTGAAAGTTCTTCCATTCTTCACTGACAGTACACTCCTTATAATATGGTCTTGTCTTATGAACTTTTGGACTATAACATTTTTGAATGATATTGGCCCATGCTCTATATATAGCTTTTTCTTTCTTCCAATCTATTTTATCACCAATATAACCCACACTTTCAAATGATCTTCTCCAATACCAGGGATTCCATCCATCAGGTTTATACTGAATATCATTTACTATTTCAAGAATTTCCTCTTCTGATACTGTACCTTTTCTATCATAAATCTCTTTAATGGCTGCATACTGCTTATCTGTAACTGGATAAATGTCTTTATAGAAGTTGTTATCTATATTATTATCTTTATGCCAACACATGGTATTATTTTTCATATCATAATTTACAATGAATGTCTGTATCACAAGGGAACTTGCACTGACACGCTCCTGCTTGTACCCCCATGCCTTTTTCGCTTTAATATAAATATTTTTTCGTAAACTATACTCTATCTCTTTTGTAATTTTATTCCGCTTTCCTTTTACAAATTCGTATGTTCCATCTTCCTTTTTTATTACGGGACGACCATAGTTAGAAATCCAAGTGTTATCATAATATAATAATTTTACAAATCTCTCATGCTTATCTAAATATTCTAGTTTAGATTCTGTCTGTTTTAAGAAGCGGTTGGGATTTATTTTCTTGTATTTCCTTCTTATCTGTACAAGTTTCCCATTATCATATAAGCCCATACCTTTTTCTTTTAATGTGTTTTGTCTTTTTTCATTCCTGCAATCTTTACAGACAGACTGATAACTTGTTTTATATTCCTTGCGGA
>ERZ824473.1444-NODE-1444-length-33705-cov-4.801575_pt1 | contig 33705 bp, 27 predicted proteins | sample MGYA00519874_ERZ824473 | MGnify/ENA primary metagenome ERZ824473 (study PRJEB31778, sample SAMEA3449151) | human gut metagenome | biome: human gut; feature: human-associated habitat; material: faeces | place: United Kingdom | collected 2010/2012 ... | reverse complement strand
CACGGTTTGATGAGGGGCGGATGAAATTTTCATACGCCTACTCTACCGAGATATTATCATATTGCGACAGTGTAAAGACAGAAGCTCTGCTGTAGGCTGACTTGACGAAGTTTTTAAATTAACGCATAATAATTATTGAAGACTATACATGTAACGTATGTTCTAAGAAGAAACAAAGGAGAAACGCGTATGCAGGAAATAAAAGACTATAACGACAAAAACGAAATGTATGATATCATGAACACTACACAGAGCAATTACTCAAATATGTTGAAGAGACTACAGCAAAAGAAAAGCTTCTCAAACTTTGTAATTACTTATTACAGTATTGCCCTGATTGTTTATTCGCTTACAGCAGTATTTTTTCCAGAAGTGTTCGATGAGAAATTATCAAGCTATTTCAATATAATATTGTCGATTGTTGTACTGACATATTCGCTGATCATTACAAATGCCAAATATTCAGAGAGAATCCAGGCAGCTGAACGGATTATGAACGAGGTGAAAGCCAGGAAAAGAGAACTTACGGATGATAATGTGGCGGAGAAACGCAGGGAATATGAAGAAGTCATATCAAAGGCAGAATACAGATCGGAAGTAGATTTCTTCCGCACATTGAAGCAGAAATGCAAGAAAAACAATATACGCCTGTGGCATTACAGACTAGATCTGGGTGAAATGACAGACCGGGAAGAAGCCAAGAAACTCAAAGAATATCTGAGCGAAAATTTTCCCCTGACGCAGCAGATCAAAATAATCGCTCAACATATATGGGAAGGGATTATCATTCTGGTTCCGGTAGTCATTTTTATACTCTGCTTTTACATATAATAGAGAAAATGTTCAAAATTCCACCAAAATCCCCACCATCCACCAAAAGCAAATATTAAAAAATGTCATAATCAGACCAAATTCGTGCCGATTCAGCATCCTACAACAGTTGACTACACCAATCGAAAATGCTATTGTATATACAAAACTAAAAATAGGGCATGTCTGTGCTCGAAAAATGCGTTATAATGTAACGCATATGCGTATACGGCTATAAAACATAAAAAGGAAACTTGGGAAAGGAAGGGACAGGAGATGCCCGCTACAACAGGGTGCTCCTGAATATGAGAGGTGCAAATGAAAAATAACGGAAACAAAAAACGAAACATTCGCTGGACACTTGTTTTATACGACATAGTGATATATCTGGTGGTTGCAGCTTTACTGTTGGTTCTCTATGGCGGCAACGATAAACTCGCGACAGTAACGGTTATCCAGCAGATGCTTCTTTCCGCGATATGTGTCTTTGCTGCGAGACTGATTGGCAATGTCTACGGGCAGGTATGGCGGTATGGCGGGATTCAGTGTTACATCAGGCTATTGTTTACAGATGCGATTGCATTCTGGGTATATGTATTACTGGAGATGATACTTCCTGTTCACAAGATTACCTTTGCAAGAATGCTGGCGTTGTTCTGCATGAACGTTCTGGGAGCGCTTACTCTTCGTATGATGTACCGTTACGCTTACAAATGCGGCAATCAGGAAACTTTGCATGGTAGATTTCTGGCGAAACTTCTTTATATCGTATCCGGTGTACAGGCGGCAAGCGACAAAGAAGTACAGAAGATTAAGATTGCAATCATCGGTGCAGGTCGTGTAGGAGTAAGCTTTGCAGAGGAGCTTCTTAATAACGAAGAAGCTGCATACATACCACGTTGTTTCATTGATACTAATAAGGAAAAAGTCGGTCGTGAAATTCAGGGAATTCCAGTATACTCAGAAGACGAAGCAACGCTCAAGAGACTTGCAGAATACGAAGTACAGGAAATCGTCTTTGCGATTCCATCCATGGATGCTGACAAGAAAAAGGCTCTGTACGAATACTACAAGAAAGCCGGATACAAATTAAAGGTCTACGATTATCCGACAGTTTATGCAGCAGGCGGCAAACGCCACCTGAGAGAGTTTGATATTGAGGAACTGTTATTCCGTAAACCTCTGGTCGTTACAGATGAGAAGACTTATGACTACTATCGCAACAAAGTAATCCTGATCACAGGAGGCGGCGGTTCCATCGGTTCCGAACTCTGCCGTCAGCTTGCCAAGATGAATCCACGCAAGTTGATCATTCTGGATATTTACGAAAATGGTGCCTACGATGTTCAGCAGGAACTCAAGATTGCCTACAAAGGTAAACTCGACCTTCAGGTAGAGATTGCTTCTATCACAAACCGCAGAGCGATGGAAAGAGTCTTTGAGCAGTATCATCCACAGATCGTAATCAATGCAGCAGCTCATAAGCATGTTCCGCTGATGGAGCACAACTGTATTGAAGCAATCGAAAACAATGTCTTCGGTACCAGAGTAATTGTAGAAATGTGTGAGAAACACAATGCAGAGCGTTTCATGATGGTATCCACAGACAAGGCAGTCAATCCGACCAACGTTATGGGTGCGACGAAACGAATGTGTGAAATGATCGTTCTGAGTGCAAGTACACACGGTAAAGTTAAATACAGTGCGACCCGTTTCGGAAATGTACTTGGAAGTGCAGGATCTGTTATCCCGCTGTTCAAACGCCAGATTGCCAACGGCGGTCCGGTCACACTTACAGATAAGAGAATCATCCGTTACTTCATGACCATTCCGGAAGCCTCTCAGCTGGTACTCCAGAGTGGGGCAATGGCACAGAATGGTGAACTGTTCGTACTGGATATGGGGAAGCCGGTCAAGATCCTGGATCTTGCAGAGAACATGATCCGTCTGTCAGGTGTGCAGGGAATCGATATCGTAGAAACCGGTCTGCGTCCGGGAGAAAAATTATACGAAGAACTTCTTGTTAAAACAGAAGAACTTGACAAGACACCAAACAGCATGATCTTCATCGAACGTGATGCTCCGCTGTGTGAGCATGATATTAATGTGAAACTTGAAGAACTGCAGGCTGCATGTGAGACAGAAGATGATAATGTGGCACGAGAGGCTCTGAGAAAAGCAGTTCCGACATTCAGAAGACCAGAAGAAGTAAACAAAGAAATAACATCATCATCTGTAGCACAGAGCCGTGCTGCAACGCAGAAATCTCAAAGTCAGGAAGATGTTCTGGCTATGCAAAATTAAAACTTGAATAATATACAAAGGGGATGTTAAGTCATGTTTAATAAAAATAACAACATTGAAAAGTTTGAATCCAAAGTATGGTTGAGCAGTCCAACAATGCACGGACCGGAATTAGAGTATATGAAAGAAGCCTACGAAACAAACTGGATGTCAACGGTAGGCAAAAACATCAATGAAGTTGAGCGCATGGCCTGCGAATATATTGGCTGTAAATATGCGGTAGCATTATCAGCAGGAACCGCTTCTCTGCATCTGGCGATGAAACTGGCAGGAATTGAAGCATATGGTATGCCAGAAGTCGGACACGGAGCACTCGAAGGCAAAAAGGTATTCTGCTCAGACATGACTTTTGATGCAACCGTTAATCCGGTTGTATATGAAGGAGGAGAACCTGTCTTCATTGATACAGAATATGATACATGGAATATGGATCCGGTCGCATTGGAAAAGGCGTTTGAAATTTACCCTGATACCAGAGTTGTAGTTATTGCACATCTCTATGGTACTCCGGGAAAAGTAGCTGAATTAAATGCAATCATTAAGAAGCACAATGCAATTCTGATCGAAGATGCAGCAGAATCCATGGGAGCTACCTACAAGGGCGTTCAGACCGGAACCTTCGGAAAATATAATACAATCTCTTTTAACGGGAACAAGATTATTACAGGCAGTTCAGGTGGATGCTTCCTGACAAATGATGAAGAAGCTGCTAATAAAGTTCGTAAATGGTCTACTCAGGCGAGAGAAAATGCAGCCTGGTATCAGCATGAAGAACTGGGATATAACTACCGTATGAGTAATGTAGTTGCAGGTGTAGTACGTGGTCAGTTTCCGTATCTGGATGAGCATATCGCTCAGAAAAAAGCAATTTATGAAAGATATAAAGAAGGTTTAAAAGACCTTCCGGTTAAAATGAACCCGTTCTATGCAGAGAACTCCGTTCCTAACTTCTGGCTGTCCTGTCTGATCATAGATGAGGATGCTATGTGCAAACAGGTTCGTGGAGAATGCGAAGCATTATATGTTCCGGAAGCAGGCAAAAGCTGTCCGACAGAAATTCTGGAAGCAATCAGCAGCATTAATGCAGAAGGTCGTCCGATCTGGAAACCGATGCATATGCAGCCGATTTACCGTATGAATGGATTTGTTACACGAGAAGGAAATGGTCGTGCGAAAACAAATGCCTATATCAGCGGTGGTGCTGTTGGAGCGGATGGAAATCCTCTGGATGTCGGAATGGATATCTTCCATAGAGGATTATGTCTGCCAAGTGATAATAAGATGACAGAGGAGCAGCAGAACAGAATTATTGAAGTTATCAGAGCGTGCTTTAAATAAAATATATAAATGGGGAAGAGACTATGTCGAAAAAGAAGACAATTGGAATACTTGCAGGGACAGCCGTTGGTGCTATGGCTGTGTCTGCACATATTATGAAAAAAAGATCTGAAAAGACTACATATGAAGCGAAAAATATTGATTCTGTTACACCCAGAAAGATGGGATTCTATGAAAAATATATCAAGCGTGCAATGGATGTGGTCTGTGCTACAGCGGCGATAGTCTGCTTCAGTCCATTATATATTGGAGTTGCAGTTCTGGTAAAATTAAAACTGGGAAGTCCTGTACTGTTTACACAGGATCGCCCGGGTCTGATCGGAAAAGATGGCAAAGAAACTGTATTCAAAATGTATAAATTCCGAACAATGACAGATGAACGTGACGAAAACGGTGACTTACTTCCGGATGAAGTGCGTCTGACAAAATTTGGAAAATGGCTGAGAAGCACTTCTTTAGATGAACTTCCGGAAGCCTTTAATATTTTGAATGGAACTATGTCAGTGATAGGTCCACGTCCGCAGCTGGTAAGAGATATGGTATTTATGACTCCGGAGCAGAGAAGGCGTCATACAGCAAAGCCAGGTTTAAGCGGATTGGCCCAGGTCAATGGACGGAATGCGATTTCCTGGGAAGATAAGATTGAGTGGGATCTTAAATATATCGAAAAAGTTTCATTAGTTGAAGACATCAAGATTATTTTCAAAACTGTAGAGAAAGCTTTTGTAAAACAGGAAGGTATTACAGAAGAAGATATGGCAACAGCAGAGGATTTAGGTGATTATCTTCTGAGAAATAAAAAAGTTGATAAAGAAAAATATGATCAGAAACAGAAGCAGGCAAAAATGATTTTAAATGGAGAAGATGGAATATCAAGAGAGGCAGATTTGGTATCTATCATTATGCCTTCTTATAATACTGCTCCGTATATAAAAGAAACAATTCAGTCTGTTTTAGATCAGACATATACAAATTGGGAATTGATCATTGTGGATGATTGCTCAACTGATAATACAGAAGAAGTGCTTGCTACAATTAATGATTCTCGTATCAGATATTTTAAGAATGAAAAAAATTCTGGTGCAGCGGTAAGTCGTAATAAGGCTTTAAGAGCAGCTAAGGGGCAGTGGATTGCCTTTCTTGATTCAGATGATTTGTGGATGTCAGAAAAATTAGAAAAACAGATTAATTTTATGAAGAAAAATGGATATTCATTTTCTTATACAAATTATGAAGAGATTGATGTTGATGGAAATAAAACTGGCATAAAAATTACTGGCCCTAAGAGGATTACAAAGACAGGAATGTTTAATTACTGTTGGCCAGGATGCCTTACAGTTATGTTTGATGCTGATAAGATTGGACTCATCCAGATTGAAGATATTAAGAAAAATAATGATTATGCTATGTGGTTAAAAGTATGCCAAAAGGCAGACTGTTATTTGTTGGACGAATATTTAGCACAATATCGAAAAGGTCGTGCTGGAAGTGTAAGTACACATAGTATTAAGACAATGATTGGATGGCATTATAAACTTTACTATGAAGCTGAAAATATGGGAATAACGAGGAGTTTATTCAATACGGGAAGAAATTTATTGTTTGGTTTTTATAAAAAGAAGAGGTATGTAGAAAAATAATGAAGAGAGTTTGTGTTATTGGTCATTTTGCAAAAGGTAAAGAGTTGCTCAATGGTCAGACGGTTAAAACTAAGATTGTTGCAAAAGAAATAATAAAAACCTTAGGAAAAAATGAAGTTTCGTGTATGGATACATGTGGTGGGATTAGGGCGTTAAGGTATGTCCCGAGACAATGCATAAATGCCCTTAAACATCACAAAAATGTTATAATTATGCCAGCTGAAAATGGACTTAGAGTATTTGCACCTATATTAGTTGTGTTGAATACATTTTTTTACAGAAAATTACATTATGTGGTAATTGGAGGATGGATTTCACAATTTTTACAGAAAAAAAAGGTTTTGTCCTTTTTTTTGAAAAAGTTTGATGCATTATATGTTGAAACTGACAGTATGAAAATTGCCTTGCAAAAAGAGGGATTCAATAATATTATTGTAGTGCCTAATTGTAAGGAGTTAATTATATTAAAGCCAGAAGAATTAGTATATGAAAATTCGGAACCTTTTAAGTTGTGTACTTTTTCTAGAGTAATGAAAGAAAAGGGAATTGAAATTGCGGTTAATGCTGTAAAAAGGATTAATGCAGCTGAAAATAGAGAGATTTTTACTTTAGATATTTATGGTCAGATTGATGATAATCAAATAGATTGGTTTAATAGTTTACAGAAATCATTTCCAAAATATATTCAGTATAAGGGACGGGTTTCATTTGATAAAAGTACAGAAGTTCTGAAACAGTACTATGCATTAGTATTTCCTACCTTTTATGAAGGAGAAGGATTTGCAGGAACGTTGATTGATGCTATGGCAGCAGGTGTTCCAGTAATTGCAAGTGATTGGAAGTATAATAGTGAAATAATTCAAGATGGAACGACAGGAATGATTATTAAAAATAATTTACAGGACTCTCTTTATGAAATAAAGGAAAATGTAGATTTATGGAAGAGAATGAAACGAAATTGTCTTGATGCAGCTAGCCATTATTTGCCTAGTAAAGCATTAGAACCATTAATAACGAATATGATGAAATAGAGGATTTAAATGGAACGTTTATTATGTTTAATAAGTGGTATGAATTCAGGTGGGGCAGAGACATTTTTGATGAAAATGTATAGGGAACTTGATAGAGAAAAATATCAGATGGATTTTTGTGTAAATATTACTAAACAGGGGTTCTATGATGAGGAAATTCAAAGAATGGGGGGGAGAATTTATCATATTCCATCGAAATCTGAAAATCTCAAAGAATTTAAACTTCAGTTAACGGATATTATTAGAAAAGAAAAATACAAATGTGTTCTAAGAATAACATCAAATACTATGGGATTTTTAGATTTAAAAATTGCTAAAAATGCTGGGGCAATTATATGTGCGGCAAGATCGAGTAACTCTAGTGATGCAGAGGGAATTAAGGCAAGAATAGTTCATTTTTTAGGAAGAATTCTATATAGTAAGTATGTTAATGTGAAAATTGCACCTTCAGATTTGGCAGCCATTTATACATTTGGAGAAAAAAATTATCAAAAAGGTTGTGTACATATTTTAAAAAATGCAATTGATTTAAATGTGTATAGGTTTTCTTTAGTGGATAGAGTAGAAATACGTGAAGAACTAGGAATTCAAAAAAATGACATTGTTTGTGGTCATATAGGGCGTTTTTCAAAACAAAAGAATCATAAATTCCTTCTTGAAATCTTTGCTGAAATGCACAAAGAAGAAAAAAATATAAAACTTTTATTAGTGGGTGGAGGGGAATTAGAAAAAGAAGTTCGATTACAGTGTAAGCAACTTATGATAGAAGAAAGTGTTATTTTTTGTGGCATCAGATCAGATATTCCTGCAATATTATCAGCAATGGATGTATTTGTATTTCCTTCATTGTATGAAGGAATGCCAAATACTGTTTTAGAGGCACAAGCGACAGGTCTTCCATGTGTTATTTCAGATAGTATAACTAGAGAAGCAGCGATAACTTCACTTGTTCATTATCAAAGTTTAAATGACGATAAAAAATTATGGGCTAAAACGGCGTTGGAATTGACAGGTAATCCTAGAAAAAGTATGACTTTAGAAATGAAAGAGGCAGGTTATGATATTTTAGATGAAGTGAAAAAATTTGAGAACTTATTATTTCACATATGAATGGGGCGAAAAAAATGGAAAACAGATTAACGATTAAGCAAAAATTATTAATAGGAAGTCTGGTTGTATACCTTTTTTCTCTATTTGTATTTATCGAAAGTGCAGATACATATATATATTCTAAAATTGCATTTTTATGTACGTTTATTTTAGCAATAATAAATATTAGAAAAGAAAATATTTATTTAACTAATATTGATATTGCGTTTGTACTTTTTGTATTTATGTGCAGCCTATCATGTTTATGGTCACGTTGGCAAGCAAAATCAATTGAAACATCTATTACTATGTTACAGTTAATGCTTATGTTTTGTGTTTTACGTATGGCATTAAGAGCCTTTGCAGATTCTAAGCTTTTTGAGAATATAATTATTATTTCTGGATTAGGAATGTGTGTGTTTTATCTTTATGAGTATGGGATTAGTGGCTATTTATCAGCATTAAATGGAATTGGAAGAATTGGAAGTGAATACGAAAATACAAATACCATTGGCGGATCAGGAGCATTTATTTTAGTAGTATCGCTTTTAACCGGAATGAACGAAAGAAAATGGTACTATTTTATAGTTAGCTTCTTTGCAGGATTTATTGTTTTAGGATCAGGAAGTAAAACAGCAATTTTAATTTCAATTCTAGGTAGTTTAGTAGCAATATTGGTAGCTAAAAAAAAGCGAAAGGGATCTAAGCTATCTAAATTATTATTTATAGTAGTGATAGTTATAACGTTGTTTTATATAATAAAAAATATAGCAGATATTTCTTTTTTAAATTCAACATATGATAGATTTGAACAAATGTTTGATGTTTTCCTAGGTCGTTCTGCATATGTACATTCATCAACGTCAGATCGTATTGATATGATGAAGGTAGGACTTAATACTTTTTTTCGATTTCCGTTTTGGGGATGTGGAATATATGCAATGAAAGATATTCTTGCATCGCATAATCTACATTATATAATAATACATTGCAATTATCTTGAATTGTTGGCTGATTTAGGAATTGTGGGATTTAGTTTATACTATTATATTTATTGTAATATAATTAGTAAAGTTAAATATTGCAGTGAAATTAACAGGGGATTTGTAATTTGTATGGTAGTATTAATGTTACTACTGGATGTGACAGGAGTGACATATTATACTCAGCGAATTGTACTGTTCTTAGTAATGATTTCAGTAGTACTTGAGAATGATAAGGATATGGTGAGACATGGAGTTAAAACAAAATTTGTGTTTGGCAGTAGATCTTGACGGAACATTGTTGAATAATCAGGGAAAAGTATCAGAGAGAAGTTTATTTTTTTTAAATAATGAGTGGAAAAGAACTATTATTTTTGTAACAGGTAGAAATGAAAAAGATTCAAAAAGAATAACAAAGCAATTTACTCCAGGTAATAACAATCTCTATGTGGTGTTTAATGATGGACAAGACATAGCAAAAATTGAAGCAAATGGAGAGTATAGTATTATTCAATCATTTCCTTATATAGAAATTGATTTTTTTAATATGTTTGTAAAGTGGATTGATGATAAAAAAATCAATTGGACGGTATATTACAGAAAAAAAGTAGTGTCAGTGATTAATGATAGAAATTTGATAGGATTTAAGCTGATAAAATTAATTTCAAGGAAATCAGATACTGAATTTATTAGAAAAAAAGATATAAAATTACTCCCCAAAAAACAAATAATTAAAATTTCCATAAATGGGTTCAAAGATATTTCAATAGATAAAGTGTTATTAGAATTCGTAAGTTATTTTCAAAATACAGTTTATGTAGTAAAAAATGATGGGATGATTGAAATTAAAAATAAAAAGGCAAGTAAGTTGGAGGCCCTAAAATATTTATTTGGTGAAGTGCTATACAGTGAGAACAATACATGTGTATACATTGGTAATGGCGGAAATGATATTGAGTGTTTAAAATATTTTTCTAATTCATTTGCTGTTGAAAATGGCATTAAAGAAGCTAAAATGGCTGCAAAACGAATAACTACATCAAATGATGATGATGGTGTAATAAATGCACTGAAAACTGTCTTGGAGGAAGAAAATGGAAACTAGTATTGTAAAATATCAGTTAGGATATATGTTGGCGGATTTAAAATTTAAGTTAAAAACGGACAAAGCTTTTAATAGAGAGTTTTTTAAAAAAAAGAAAGGTTATATTTATGATGAAACGAAGGTTACGACTTTTTCAGAAAAATTAATATATTTAAAAGAGCACTATAGAAATGCATTGCTTACACTATGTTCAGATAAATATTATGTGAAAGAGTATTTAAAAATTTGTGGATGTGAGGAAATTTCAAAGAAATTTTATGGCGTTTATAAGCGTGTGGAGGATATCAACTTTAATGAACTTCCGGATGAGTTTTTTATTCACTGTAATCATATGTCAGGTTGCAATTTTAAATTTTCTAAACATATGGATGCTCAGAAAAAGAAATATATTTTAGACTTATTAAAAATAAGTCTTAAACATAATTGGTATCACAATCAACGAGAGTGGAATTATAAAAATATTGAACCATTAATTGTTTGTGAAGAATGTTTAAAAAATGCAGATGGAACTGCCCCGATTGATTATAAATTTTATTGTTTTTCAGGAGAACCAAAATATTGGATGATTTCTAAAGGGGAATATGAGCATAAAGTAAGAAATCATAAATTAGATATGCAATGTAATTCAATAGATCATTATTTTAAGAGAAAAGCGACATTACCGTTTGAGGATGTTCTGATTCCGGAAAATTTTGAAGAAATGGTGGATTATGTAAAAATACTTTGTAAACCTTTTCCACATGTAAGGGTAGATCTTTATAACATTGATGGAAAAATAGTATTTGGGGAGTTGACTTTTTTTAGTGATGGTGGTGCTGTGAATATGGTTTCACGAGAGTATGAAGAAAAGATTGGATCGTGGATTGATTTAAAAAAATATGAAAGAGATATAATTTAATATGCGTAATATAGTTAAGGATAAAATGATTTCAAATTCAATTATATATATTGGAAGTAACTTGATTTTAAAAGCGTTTAATTTTTTGCTTTTACCATTATATACGGCATATTTGTCCACATCTGATTATGGAATTACTAATCTAGTTACGAAATTTCAAAATGTTGCAGGGTATATTATTGCATGTTGTTTGCAGGTTGCGGCAATTCGATTTTATTCCGAATATAAATCAAACAATGAGAAAGTAAAAAGATTGTTTGGTACAATAATATCGTTTACTTTTTTAAGTGGGATTTGTTTTTTACTGCTTTGTGTAATTTTTAATAAGCTATTGATTTCTGTGGTGTTTTTTGGAATTGTTTTCTGGCCTACTATTTTTATGTCAGTTGTTGCGTTGATTTTTATAACTACATTAACGGTTTTTCAGGAGATAATGAAAGGAATGCAGAAAGCCAAGGTAGTTGCAATAGCTAGTTTTGCATATTTTTTTATACAACTTGGTTTGAATATTATGACAGTGGTAGTTATGAAGCTTGGGGCTAATGGTGTAATTGCATCAAGTATTATTTCTAATTCGGTAGTTTCATTTGCAATGCTGTTGTATTTGATTAAGAAAAAGTTGTTTGTTCCATGTATTGATAAAAAAATACTCGTTGCAACTTTGAAATATTCCCTGCCATTGTTACCGCATAATGTTGCTGCCAGCACTTCACAGTTGGTTTCAAATGTTTTTATTAATAAATTTGCTTCCCTATCTAGTGTCGGAATTTTTGCTTTAGCCTCACAATTTGGTAGTATTGCTGAAATGGTACAATCTTCTTCTAATACGGCGTTTCAACCTTGGTTTTATGATGAAATGAATAGCAAGGAGAATGGATATATTCAGCAAATTCGTCAAAAGAGTAATTTATTAGTATGGTTTTATGGATTTGTATTGATTAGTTTATGCTTTTTTTCGAAAGAAGCAGTTTATTTGTTTTGTAACCAAGCATATAGTCAGGCGTGGACGGTTGTTCCATTAATTGTGATGGTTTATGTTGCGAATATACCGTATTTTTTCTTTGTCAATATTTTATTCTATTTTAAAAAAGGAACAAAATATGTGTTTTTTGCAACGCTACCAGCTAGCGTTATAAATGTTGTTTTATCATATTTTTTAATTCAAAAATATGATATGTATGGATCTGTTATATCCGATATCATATTTGTTGTTATTAAAATGGTTATTATATACTATTTGAGTAAGAAATTTGATACAGATACATTGAAAATGAAGGATTACATAGTTAAGATAATATTTATTTTATTTATCGCATCTATAGGGATGATACCTAGCTATGTTGTATTTGGAAATAAATTTTCTGTTACTGAAATGGTTTTTAAGATTATTATTTTGTTGTTATATATAGTATTTGTAATTGCTTTTAATAGAAAAAGAATACCCAAAATTGGAGATAGATAGACATGAAATCAGTTTGTATATGTGGTACTATCCAACATAGAAATGATATTGTTTTGAAATTATCTCAGGAGTACCAAATTAAATGTTATTTGGAACATAGAAATATTTATGATAAAAAATATTTTGACTATAAGGATGTATATACATATGAAGAATATGGATATGATGCTATTGATTATTATATTATAGCGTATGCAAAAAAGGAAATGATTGATGAAACATTAGAAGTACTTAAAGAACATAATGTATCTCGTGATAAAGTGGTAGTATATAATGATTTTTTTGATACTTTGCAATTAGATGTTTTAAAACGGTATGCCCATGAAAATAAAACATTTGATAATATTGTTTTAGGTATGTCTCATGCGAAAAGTGATATTAAACTTTCGATGTGCTTTGATAATACATTTTCTTTCGCTGGGCCAAGTATGGATCTTTTTTGTCATAGAGAAATACTTAGATATTTAAATAAAAATTATCCACAACAAATGAGAATGTTAAAAAATGTTATTATTGAATTGCCATACTATACTTTTAATTATGATTTATCATCATTTAAAAAGTTCTTTTTGACAAAAATGTTTTATTTTTATTCTTTTAATAATTATCATAATTATACCAATTGTGAGTATATTAATGAGTTTAGTCAGTTTGAAAAGATGTTTCTTCAAAATATGAGATCACAACCATATATTGCGGATGAAAATACAGAGTATGATATAAATACTAAATTTGTACCCTTAAAGAAAAAAATTTATCATTTGGTAGATATGCTTAAAGTAATACAAAATCATGATAAGGTGTGGGAAGCAAATTTTGACAGTACTAAACATGAAAACATTGTAATCTTTAAAGAAATTATTGATTTGATTAAAGAAAAAAATCCGCATATTAAAATAATAATAGTTATTGCACCGTTTAATCCTTTATTCAGAATTAGTCATAAAAAAACAATTTTGCAGAAGAAAAAAGAGTTTTATAATTATATAAAGTATGTCGAAGATAGCGTAGATGTTGTAGATTTATTTGAATCGATAAATAGTAGTAAATATTTTTTGGATCATTGTCATCTTAATAAAGCAGGAGCGATTAAATGGACTCAAATTTTATGTGAGAACATAAAAAAAATTTTAAATTATTAGGAGCATATACGAATGATAGGTATTATAACAGTTTATAAAAGTAATAATTGTGGAAGTTTTTGGCAAGCCTATTGTTTGCAAGAGGCAATAAAAAATTTGGGTAAAGAGTGCTGTATGGTAAAATATAATCCCCCTTTATCATTAAGTCCAGAATGGTATGAAGTAATTCATATTGTTGCGGCAATTGTTAAATTTAGACCACATGTTGCAAAGCAAAATATTGTAAAATGGAGAAAATTTTTGAGTTGTAGACAAAAATTATTTTCAAAACAATTAGACTTAGAGAATGTGGACGAAGTGATTATTGGTAGTGATACATTGTGGAATGTAAAGGATTATTATTTTAAAGCAATGATTGCCTATTATACAGGAAATTACTTTAAGGATAAAAAATTTTCTACTTTTGGAACCTCGGTTGGCCAAGCGGAACCCTGTGATTATGAATTAATAGCTGAAAATTTTAAGGGATTAGAAAATGCACAGCGGATATGTGTTAGAGATGAACATACGAAATCTATTGTTGAATATTTTACGAAACGAAATGTAGAGATAGTTTGTGATCCTACATTACTATTCACATCGGACTTTTATAAAAATCTACTTGATAAATACAATGTTTCTATTACTTTAAGAAAATATTTATTGCTGTATATTTTTGAAGAAATTGATGTAGATACAATAAATATGATAAAAAAATTTGCAAAAGCTAATAATATTAAAATAGTTTCATTAGCAAATATAAGAAATTGGGCAGATTATAATGTTACTGCTGGACCGATGGAATTTATTAAATATTTTAGTGAAGCTGAATTTGTCATTACAGATACTTTTCATGGTGCGGTTTTTTCAACTATTTTTTCGAAAAAATTTATTGCAGTTGAAAGAAATAAACGGAAAGTCAATGAATATCTAGAATCCATTGGGTTATCTAGCAGAATTTGTAAAAGTCATAATGATGTAGTTGATTTATTACAGAAAGAAATTGATTATGAAAGTGTAAAAGAAATAATGAAAAGTGCGAGAGAAAAATCTCTTTCGACATTAGCTGAAGTGGTGGGATAAATGAAAAATTTTGTTAAAAGAACATATAATTATTTGAAGCAAGCAATATACCTTCATAAAATTGAAACTGATTCTAAATATCTTGAAGCAAGAAATCAAGCTACGATTATTAGATTGACACATTCTATTGAGAAAGGTCTTTGCATTAGAGAAACACGTCCTGGATTTGGAATTGCAAAGATTAAAATGATAATTAATTGTATAAATGAAGTAGTAAAAATTAATAAAGATTTTATTGTAGATACATCGGTTCAAATGGCGTATGATGCTATTTCAGAATATATTGAATGGAATGATACAATAGGGTTTCATTCAGATGAGATTGAGAATATTAGAAAATGGCATTTAAATTTAGGAACAAAATATGTTCTTAAGGTTAATAAACTAGAGAAAATGGGTGGAACTGAGAAAATTCAACTTAAGCCAGTGGACATTGAGAATATTGAAAATCTGTTTAATAATAGACATAGTTCTCGTGTTTTCTTTGATCAAGAAGTGCCAAAAGAATCAATATTGAAGGCAATTAAATTAGCTGAACGTTGTCCATCAGCTTGTAATCGTCAAGCAACGAGATTATATATAATAAATCATAAAAAGAAAGAACTATTTTCTGAATGGTTATCGGGAACAGGCGGATTTGATAAGGAAATCAAGGAATTTATTTTGGTATGTGCGAAAACAAGTGCATATATGCCGCAAGAGTATCAACAGTATGAGGTAAGCACGGGAATATTTGTTGGATATTTGACTTTAGCATTGCAAGCATATGGTATTGGCAGTTGTGTTATTCAAAGAGATGTAATTAACACTAAGGCATGGCGTAATATTGCAGATAAAATGGATATTCCTTATGATGAGCAAATAATATGTATTTTGGGTTGCGGACTGCAAGATACTGATTATCCTGTACCTATTAGCCATAGGTTGGAGGTAGATGAAATCACAAAATTTAAGTGATTAAAAAAATGGAAGGAAAAAAATTATGATAAAAGCTAATATTATGTTAATAAGCAAAAAAATTTTTGTAACTGGTGCAGCTGGTTTCATTGGATCAAATCTTGCCATGGAACTTCTGCGTGAAGTAGATCCAATACATATCGTCGGTATCGACAATATGAATGATTACTATGATGTATCTATTAAGGAATATCGTTTACAGCAGATCGAGGAACTGGCAGCACAGCATCCGGAATCTTCCTGGAATTTTATCAGGGGGTCAATTGCGGATAAGGCTCTTATTGATCAGATTTTTGAAGAATACAAGCCGGCGGTTGTAGTAAACTTGGCTGCACAGGCAGGTGTGCGTTATTCTATCACAAATCCGGATGTATATATTGAATCTAACCTGATTGGCTTCTATAATATTCTTGAAGCCTGCCGTCATTCTTATGATGATGGACAGACAGGTGTTGAGCATCTGGTTTATGCATCCAGTTCTTCTGTCTATGGATCAAACAAGAAGGTTCCGTATTCTACAGAAGACAAAGTGGACAATCCGGTATCTCTATATGCAGCAACCAAGAAGTCAAATGAGTTGATGGCACATGCATATTCCAAGCTTTATAATATTCCGTCAACAGGTCTTCGATTCTTTACAGTATATGGTCCGGCTGGCCGTCCGGATATGGCATATTTTGGTTTTACGAATAAACTGAAGAATAATGATACGATTCAGATTTTTAATTACGGAAACTGCAAGCGTGATTTTACTTATGTGGATGACATTGTAGAGGGAATCAAGCGTGTAATGCAGGCAGCACCGGAAAAAGTGACAGGAGAAGACGGCTTACCGGTTCCGCCGTACAAAGTCTATAATATTGGTAACAGTCATCCGGAAAATCTTCTTGAGTTTGTTGATATTCTGCAGCAGGAACTGATTCGTGCAGGTGTTCTTTCGGAAGATTATGATTTCGAAGCACACAAGAAGTTAGTTCCGATGCAGCCGGGAGATGTTCCGGTAACATATGCAGATACAACTGCACTGGAAGAAGATTTTGGATTTAAACCACAGACCAGTCTGAGAACAGGTTTGAGAAAGTTTGCAGAGTGGTATAAGGAATTTTACAAATAAAGGAGAAATTGAAAATGAAAATTGCAGTAGCAGGAACAGGTTATGTAGGCTTATCTATTGCAACTCTTTTATCTCAGCATCATGAGGTAATGGCAGTAGATATCATTCCGGAGAAGGTAGAACTGATCAACCAGAGAAAATCTCCAATTCAGGATGAATATATTGAGAAATATCTGGCAGAAAAAGACCTGAATTTAACAGCAACTCTGGATGCGGAAGCAGCATATAAGGATGCAGATTTTGTTGTGATCGCAGCTCCGACCAACTATGACAGCAAGAAGAATTTTTTTGATACTTCTGCAGTAGAGTCAGTAATCAAACTGGTAATCCAGTACAATCCAGAAGCAATCATGGTGATCAAATCAACAATCCCGGTTGGCTTTACCACATCTGTCCGTGAAAAATATCATTGTGACAATATTATTTTCAGCCCGGAATTCCTTCGTGAATCCAAAGCATTATATGACAATCTCTATCCGTCACGTATTATTGTTGGTACAGACGTACAGAATGCAAGACTGGTAAATGCGGCAAATACTTTTGCAGCACTTTTGCAGGAAGGTGCGATCAAAGAGGACATTGATACTCTGATCATGGGATTTACAGAAGCAGAAGCGGTAAAACTTTTTGCAAATACATATCTGGCACTGAGAGTATCTTACTTTAATGAACTGGATACTTATGCAGAGATGAAAGGTCTGAATACACAGCAGATCATCAATGGTGTCTGCCTGGATCCACGTATTGGAACTCATTACAACAACCCATCTTTCGGATATGGTGGTTATTGTCTGCCGAAAGATACCAAACAGCTTCTTGCAAACTACGCAGATGTTCCGGAGAATCTGATTGAAGCAATCGTTGAATCCAACAGAACGCGTAAAGACTATATCGCAGACCGTGTTCTGGAACTGACAGGTGCTTATGAGGCGAATGATGTTTATGATGCAAGCAAGGAACATGAAGTTGTAGTTGGTGTTTACCGCCTTACCATGAAATCCAACTCCGATAACTTCCGTCAGTCTTCTATTCAGGGAGTCATGAAGAGAATCAAGGCAAAAGGTGCAACTGTGATCATCTATGAGCCAACTCTGGAAGACGGAAGTACGTTCTTTGGAAGCAAAGTAGTAAATGATCTGAATGCGTTCAAGGCACAGAGCCAGGCGATCATTGCGAACAGATATGACAGCTGTCTGGATGATGTGAAGGATAAGGTATATACCAGAGATTTATATGGACGTGACTAATTAAAAATATAGGGAGATAGTTGACCGGAAATACTTTCCGGTCGGCTGTCTTTTAGAACATGAGCAATGAAGAGGATTATCTATGAGAGTGTATTTTAGAGATGACAGAAAGTGGAAAGGACATCATTGGAGTCGGGAGATGAAATACAGGACTCTTTGGATGATCCTTTTTTTGTTTATAATTTTTTCTGTCTATTTTCTTCTTCCGGAGAATCGGACGGATCATGACCGGGGGACTACCTCATCGGAGTTAACAAAGATAGAAAAAACAGAGGGAAACATTACCCGGGTAAGTTATGTAGATACTTCCGGAAAGCTTACTTATGCGATTGATAAGCGCTATGCAATTTTTGTGCAGACAAAAGATGAAGAAGGTCGTGTGCTGGAAGAACACTATCTGGATGAGAACGAAGAACCGACAGCGTGTTGGGGATATTTTGGAATCTCCTATGAACACAGGGAGGGAGAAGATATCATCACCTATCTTGATGAAGAAGGGAATCCAGTCAAAACGCAGTCAGGATATGCCATAATTGTTCGTTCTCTGGATGAACTGGGGCAGGCTCTGGACGACAGATACTATGATGAGAACTGGAATCCGGTAATGTGTACAGGTGGCTATTATGGTATGCACAGAGAACATGATGAAAAAGGTCGCACTACGGAAATTGTCTATTTGGACATAGATGGCGCTCCTGCCTGCATCATGAGTGGTTTTGCAAAGGAAAAACGGGTGTTTGATGAAGAAGACCGTATGGTACGGAAGTTTTATTTTGATGCAGACGATAATCCTGTCTGCCTGTCACTGGGACAGGCGGGTGAAGCGTACAGCTATGATGAGTATGATCGTATCAATCAGGTGACATATCTGGATTCGGACGGGAATCCCATTATCACAACGGCAGGATATACGATCATGAAGAGAGAGTATTATCGCGATGGAACCGAAAAATCTAACAGGTACTTTGATGCATCAGGTAATCCGGTCTCCCTGAAAAAAGGTAAGTATGGAATCCAGTATGTTGGAGACATTTCACTATATTTGAACCGGAACGGTAAGATCAAATGGTGTGTAGACAATCTTCTGACAGGCTATCCCTTCATGGTAGTAGCAGCTGGCGTTCTGCTCTGCATTCTCCTTTGCCTGCTGCCATGGAAACTGCAGAAGGTTATACTGCTGGCATACATAATTTTTATCTTCTATGAAACCCTGATGTTCCGCGAAACAGGAGATAACCGTGCAAACCTTGTGCTGTTCTCCTATGCTGACACCTTCCTGACAGACTGGAAGATCAGAGTAGATGTGGTCAACAATGTCTGGCTGTTCATCCCCTTCGGAACAGGCCTGTATGCAATCTTCCGGAAGAAAAGAGTGTGGATCGCAGCACTGGCATTGTCAGTGACGATTGAACTGATCCAGTACTTTACCGGATGGGGAATTGCAGAACTGGATGATCTGTTTGGGAATACACTTGGGGGTGTGATTGGAGTGTGGGGTGGCGTTGCGATGGGGTATGTACAAATGGCGAAGTATGTCGAAAGAAAGAACGGGTGATTCGATATAATGAATGATGTGATGGAGTGGAAGTGTGGTATAATTTAAGAAAGATTTTGCCTTAAATATCTGTTGTCTGTATCGAGAAATGCCAGTTGTGTCTAATACTATTGAGCGACGAGGGCAAACGGAAGGCTGTTGACTATTAAGGACTAAATCATGGAGGAAAATCAATGACCACTGCACAGGAATTTTATAATAATCTAAGAAAAGAGATTTCGTTTTTAGAAGATGAGAGAAAGATTGAGAACTGTACAATTCAGCTTCTTGACTCACAGAAGGAAATGTTATATAAATTTTTTCTTTCTTTGAGTAAAAGGACAGATATAGACGAGAAAATGATGAAAAATTTAATTGTGGATGTTCTTCATAAACCTAATATCGAAAATGGAAAAGTATATGAAGCACTTGTGTACGCATGGTTGGAAAGAAATAGAATTCAATATATGCCACAGTATCATGTTGCGAGAGAAGATTGTTTTAAAACATCATCTCAAGGTTATGATGCAGATGGTATACTTAAGGAAGGTAATATTGTTTTTGATGTTAAACAATTTGGACTTACTTTGCCTCATATTGAAAATTTAAGAAGGAAACTACAGGCTAAGATTCCAGGGGAATACTATTTGACAATAAGTGGTGGAAAAAATATATCTACAAAAGATTTACAGACAAATTTTTTGACACAAGTAGATGATGTAGCGAAGCGTATCATGAACGAAAGGAATAGGAATGGTACAGATTATATGTTCAAAAAAGATGGACTTGAGTTTCGAGCATGGAATCTAAAAGAGAATTCTACAGCTGTATCATTTTCAGAGTTCGATCCTTACGAATGGGCAGAAAACAATGAACTTTATTTCATGTATCATGCCTCTCAGTTTGGTATAAATTCACCGTATATATTGTTTTGTCCATTTGATAATCGTTTAGTAAGAACGCTTTTTAAGGAAGATGGTTATGCATTTCTGGCATTTCGCACATTATGCAGAAGAATTTTCATAAACTTAGTCAGAATGGATGATAAAAAAATAAGTGATTATGATGGTAAAGCACGAAATGATATATCAGTTGCAGCAGCTGCTAGAAAAATTTCTGCAATAGTTTTTATGGATGTAAGTGAAGAGTTTGATTATCAACATTGCCGTGTCTTTGCTTTTCAAAATCCGAATGCGGATCATAAAATTGCCAAACATTGCTATAATACACTTTTTACATATAACGGCGCAAAAATCGATGATTTTATGCACGATAACTATTAAAATGAAACACGAGGTGTTCATGGACGGTCTGGTCGGAGTAGTGGACTGCTGGCTTGTGTGGGAATAAGGCTTTAATGAAGTAAGTAAGTCCCCTGTGGGGGCGAAGAACAATAAGCAGTGGGGTCTTGCTTGTATATTAAGAATTAAGCAAAATTTTCCCAGAACTGGCGCTCAATTGAAAATAGCGCCAGTTCTGAATAAATTATGATTGGATTAACACGAAATGGGAAGAGCAAAGAAGAATCCGGAATACGATCCGGAGAAAGTAATGGAGCAGTTTACAAACTGCATTGTCGATGCCTACGGAACTGGGACAGACAACAATTCATTAAGGAAGATTTCAGAGAAGTTCGGAATTACCCTGATGAAGACACGCAAAATACTGATTACGGCAGGAGTCTACCATACCGAGATCAGTGATCAGATCAATTCGCTGAGGGAAGACAACTGGAGTATTTCGGATATTATGAAGGAAACCGGTCTGAGCAGATCTTCGGTACATTCTTATTTACCTTATACGAAGGTCATATATAATGCAGAGGAACTGAGTCTATATGCCCAGCGATGCAGGACATACCGTAAAAGAAAGCAGGCAGTCAAAAAGCTGCAGTCCTGCATGGGAGAATCGATAGAGATACTGGAAGAAATATTATGGAATACGATAAAGGTATTTAGCGGATATTTTTTCGAAACGGCAGAGGGGAAAAGATTCTGTTACAATGTAAGTGGAGATGAGATATTGGTTTTGAAAAGTAGGGAATCGATAACTAGAGTTGATGTGACCATTGCCCTGAAAGAAATACTGAAATTGAATGGAGTAGTGGAAAGTCTCCAAAATATGAAAGTGCCTGGGGCTGGCTATTTGTATCCTGTTTTTTTGCGATTTGGCTTGATTAGACGGAAAGGAGAATCGGATGGACATCTATCAGATATGGACAACATACAATAAGAAATGGTCAAAATATGAAATCCTGGCTTTTAGTGTGATTCTGCTGCTGACAGTTATAATAATGGCATACTGCCTGTGGAAAAAGAAACTAAATATCATTCAGGCAGGTGCAGTTGTTGCAATGGTGATCTTTCTGGGAATTGTTTTTGGCTCTACGGTATTCACCAGGACCAGTACTGTCCGCCAGTATGAACTGATGCCCTTATGGTCCTGGAGAGCGATCATACGATACCATGACTGGGGATTGTTAAAAGAAGATCTGCTGAACTGCATCCTTCTCCTGCCGGCAGGAGCATTACTGCCTGTAATTACAAATCGTAAAGTAAAGTGGTATCAGGCGTTGTTGTTTGGGGTGCTGATATCAGCAGTAATAGAAACCAGCCAGCTGGTATTTATGCGTGGATTGTTTGAGTGGGACGATATGATTCATAATGGATTGGGATGTATGGTTGGGTGTTTGGTGGTGGATGGGGTTATAAAGAATAAGAAGGATAGATGAAAGATAATATAAATGACGAAGTGTGTCGAAAGAAAGAATGAGTGATTCGACATAACGAATGACAAAAATGAGAAGAATTGTGGTAAACTATTAAAAACTGAAAATATAGTAATGAGGGAGAAGCTGCGTATGAAAATTTATTTTATGTCTTCCCTTGTTTTCAGGAAATATAATCTATAATCGAAATAAAATGGTATGTTATTGTTTAATGAAAGATAATAGCCTTGAGCGTTATATCGAGAGGTAGAAATGTATAAAGGAATTATTTTAACAGAAGCACAGGAAAGAGCATTCTTATCTATTGCAAATTCAGAACAGTTGATATATGAGAATGGGGAGACAGATGGAGTATATAGACGTTTGGTTAATGCAAATCCTTCCTATCAGTTTGCAAATAAAATTTTCGAGCAGTTTATGGTTGCCGGAACAGTTTATGTTAATCCCTTTACATATAAAAATTTGGCGGGAGAGTTAATAGAAAAAAAGATTATTTTGCCGTACGAAGAAAGTAAAATGGAAATTGTTTTTAAGCCTTTTAATTTAGATGCGGTTCATATGCTGATGGAAGAACAAGGAATTAAGTCTGATGAGTATCCAATAGATAGACTTGAGGCAGAGTTTTCAGAAGCAGCCCAAATTGCTGCTGAATGCCAAGAGATAGAAGAATATTATAAAATGGATTCTATGAGTATGACTATGAAATATATAATTGGGTTAAGCCTTGGCATTTATGATGAAAATTTTATGAAAAAAGCAGAAGCCTATAATTTGCTTGAGGAAAAATTAAAAAATAATGTTGTGGCTAATATTGTGGCAAAGTATAATAAGATTCTGAATATTGCCAGCCATAATAGGTTGCTTTGCCCTGTAGGAAACAGAAATAATAAAGGGAAGAGTTTGGAAAGAATTCATGAAATAAAACAAAGTAGCGATGCGGTTAGTATTCTTCGAATTTCGTCTGAAAAATTGCAAAAAAGATATTGTTGTACTACATTGAAAGATAATGTTGATATGGTTCAAAGACCAGAGGCTATCGCATATAGACAAAAAGTGGATGAATGGCTTTCTGCTGTGAGTAAATTTGATTTGGATACGGCAGAGATTATTGAAAAAGAGATTACAATCATTCAGAAAAATATAAAGACTAAAAAAGCTATTGAAACTATTGGAACAGTTGTAACAACTATAGGGGCACTTACTGTTCCAGTCTCTTGTATGTGTCATGATATGAGAATACAAATAATAGGAAATGTTTCTTCTGTTGCCGGAGCGGGAATTAGTTACTACAATATGAGAAAAGAGGATAAAAAATATTTATGGGCATCCTTCGGTATGGATTATAAATAAATTTCCATGTTACTAACAGACAACTTTGATATGACCAATCAGTTTCTGAAAGACCATCTGATAGTAAGGTTATGTAAAATGAAAAAAGACGTGACCATATAGGGAGAAAACAAAAATTATGGAAGGTGAGAAATTCAATGTGGTATGTAATGCAGGTGCGTGCAGGCACTGAAGAAAATATCCGTTGCCAGTGTCAGCGGTTAATCAGCAGCGATATATTAGAACACTGTTTTATTCCACACTATCAACAGAAGAAGCGATTTCGAAGTAAGTGGCATATTCAGGAAGCGGTACTTTTTCCAGGATATGTCTTTTTAATTACACCTGATCTGGAAATGCTTATAGAGAGCCTTAGAAAAATATCAGGGATAATCAGGTTGTTGGGAACAGGAGGGGAGATTCTTCCGTTATCCGAAGAAGAAGTTGATCTGCTTCTGAAATTGGGAAAAGAAGAACAGTTGGTAACCATGTCAACAGGAATCATTGAGAATGATCGTGTCAGAATACTTAATGGACCACTGCAAGGTATGGAAGACTGCATAAGAAAGATTGACAGACATAAGAGAAAGGCACGTATTGCCGTAGAAATGTTTGGAAGGAATATAGATATGGAGATAGGGTTAGAGATTATTGCGAAAATCACACAGGGACAGTCGGACCCAATAGAAAATGACATAAATAATTTGAGAATCGAATAAAATTTGTGCAAATTTTATAAAAAACATTGAAAAATGCTGAAAAATTGATATAATACAAGAATAAAAGCGGAGAGCTTAAATCGTCGCAATGTCGCGTTTAAGAAAAGAAGCGGACATAGTACTATGATATTTGTTCACTATAAGGTATAGTGAAATAGTATTTTGTACGCTTTTTTTGTTAAAGTTGAATGAAATTCATTGACAATTTAGAACAGCTATTATAGAATAAAGTGATTTGCAAATATGCATAAAAATATGCATATTTGCATATAATGTGAAAATGTCATAATATAATATAGAAAGGAAATATGGAACATGACAGGAAGGAGCTTGTATACGATAGACAAAAGAGGTAGTCTGACTGTCAAGGCATTAGTAAGTGTTTTAGACAAAGCGATTGCTGAGAATGCACCGGTTATTTTTATGTGCAGAAAAGCATACTGGTTATATCGGGATTTACGTAACTGCCTTCCGGATTGGAATAAGAAATATAGTAATCTGGTGGTTTTGAGCAATCGTTTTGTCATTAAGGAATCTGTAGAAACTTTAGGTGAACGATATAATACGATTTATGTATTTGATGATACTGTAAATACAGGGCGCTCGCTTTATCAAATATATGAACTTCTCATGAAAATGAAACCGAATTTCAAAATTAAGATGTTTGTAGCATGTGCACCAGAATCGAAAGAAAGCCTGAAAAGAAAACTGATGATACAGGAAGATGATCCTGTTTTGGTGGAAAGTTTTTTTGAATCTTTGACAATTTGCTATTATGTCGGTATTGATGAAATAGGATGGATTTCCTCACAGGAAATTTTTATGTATCAACAGGAGATGATACCCTATGTGATAGAACTTCCATTTATCAGAAATGCAGATATTAAGAAGCTAGAAGAGAAATCACTGGTTAATCCATATCTTATCATCTTTAAACATGAAATTTTTAAAGGTTTGTGTGCTTCTGGAGGAACTCAATGGAAGTATGTAGATAATTCGTATTTATGGCCGGATCGTTTGAGCCCGTTTATTGGGGAGAAAAAGATACATTGTGGATTTTTTCAATATTATAATTCATATGTAGTTAAGACATTGGGAGATTATGCACCAGAAATGATTGTCAAGTGCAGGTATGAAGAATTGGCTGATGGCAAAGTACAGATGGTATTTACCCCATTTGCGGTGATGGGTTCTATAAGCTTTGATGATGCATGGAGAATTTTTAACTGCCTGTATATGAATACCAACTATCTGAAGCGAAAAAAACAAGTATATGATCAGCTTAAGTCAAATGAAAATGCAGAAGAAAAAGAGAATACTCTGAAGCAGTTAGGGATAGCTGTTTTTAGAGCAAATGTGTATTTCTTTTCTCTCTATGTATATAGTGCATTTAGAAAGATGGTTTTCAAAGTTGCAAATTGTGAGTTGATGATTGATCAGGAATATATGTCCGAGAGTTTTTCAGAAGATTTTATTAAGTATACGGGCAAGTTAAGTGAGTGGGAGCCGGAAGAATTTCTGGAGCGTATTCAGAAACTGAATCCGATTCCCAAAATCTCTATGAAGAATGAGTTCAGGAATATTCAGTATGAGCATATTAAAAATGATGTCCCGGGATTGCTTGCACAGGTTCGACTTGAGATTTTAAGAAAAAAAAGACAAAGAGCAGATAATGTATTTACACCTATAGAAGAAATAGAGGATTATGTTTTTTATAAAACTTCAGATGAAGATATTCAAACCAGAAAGCAGATGCTTTTGAGTATCATTCTTCAGATGACAGATCAGAGTGTGATTGGAAACAGTTTAAAGATAAAAGATAATATTATTTATCGTGGTTATCGGTATGGAGAAAACAGCGATGTTGTTCTGCCATTTCGCAATCCATATATTCAGTTTATTGTAGAAACATTTTATCATAACTGTGAAACAATTTGCCAGGATGACCGAGAAAAAAGCAGACGGTTCTATTTTAATCTTATTTCATATTTGTTCCGTGAGTTGGAAAGCTGGATGGAGGATCAGGGCTATTTAAATGTGTTTGTATCTGCAGAAGAACTGGAATGGGGAAGTCTGTACTACAGTGATGAGCGTACAGATATGGATACGTTGATAAAGAATAAGAGAATGCTTATGCAGGATGAGAGAGATGGGCTTATGGAGAGAATTTTTCGTAAATGGGTAGATGATTTTTCTGATTCATGGGGAGAGGATCTGAAATATATTGGGATTTTGTAACTGGTAATTATATAAAAGACTTAACAACAGCTGTTAGGTCTTTTTTTATTACAGAAGAAGGTGGTGGTTTTAGTGAAACGTAGTATGCGATATTTCGTTGCTGCAGTTCAGGATTTTTATAATGAATGCATTACGAAATTGATGGATATGGGAAAAGGCTGTACTCATCCGGAGGAGTGTTATGTTCCTTTGTATTTATATCCGGAATTATTTCGGAAAGCAGCAGAATATAACCATATCGAATGGGATGAGGAAACATTTTTAAAGGAGATAGACTATAACAAAAATCAGAAATATTATTGTACAAATTCATTGTTAAAGAAGATTGCAGAAAGTCTCAAAGACAACAGAAGATCTGGATATAAAATAACAGAGTGTTTTAATGAAACAAAATTGGAACCGGAAACAGCAGTTATTATCCTGTCTGCCTGTCTGTTTCGGGAAGGGGAATATCTTGACAGAAAATGGTGTGATTTGAAAGGATATATGAGTGAACTGGAGACCGATAAAATTAAGGGAAATGAGCTGGTGATTATATATTATCTCTTATTTCAGACAGATAAATATATGAAAATCAATGAGTCCTGTTGTCAGAATTATCAGGAGCTCTGGGAACAGGCTGTTATAGATGAAAAAGATCGGGAAACTTTAGAAGAATTATTGATTCTTAGGTTTTTTGATATAATTGAGAAATTAAAAGATCAGATTAAGGTAATGGAAAAAATTAATGGGATATCATCAGGAATCAGTGGTTATAAAAATTCAATTATTGAGGGAATCCGTAATAACGTGTTGAATGTAACAAAGATATGAGGAGAAAGAATATGAATGATAGCAATATGATTATCACTAATGTGATTAACGAAGGTGACCAGAATAACATTAAAATATGCATTAACGCAGATACTGATCTGGAAAAAGTTTTTTATCAGAAGTGTGCACAGGATAACAGGAAAATTCAGATTTATTATGAATGGCAGAATAATAAAAACAGGTATATACATCAAACCGCCATCATAGCTCATGATTTTCCTAATTATAGCGTGCATGATCAGGAGCATTCCAGAACAATTATTGAATCCATAGAGATGTTGCTGGGAAAGTGGAGAATTGAAAGATTTGGAATAGGAAACGCATGGTTGTTGTTGAATGCTGCGTATGGTCATGATATTGGAATGGTGATTCAGCATCAGGAGGCATTGGAACTTTGGCGGGATGACAGGGAATTTCAGAAGTATCTGGATAATATTTGCAATAATCCGGAATCTGATATGCAGGAGGCACTTCAGTATTGCCGTCAGTTACATAATGTGTTGCATAATAAAGAAAAATTGGATGGAATTGATGACAGTGGAAACGTATTTCAGATATATGAATTGACAAATGACTGGCCGGTTGTTGTCAAAAAAAATGTGATGATGATTACAGCAGATTATATCAGAAGTCATCATGAGGAACGTAGTAAAAAGTTTTTTGAAAATCTATCCAAAACAATAGGTATAGAAGTTGCAGAAAACCGTCTTTATAATTTGCTTGGAAAAGTAGTATATTCTCATGGAAGAGATCTGGATTATATTTTTACAGAACTGCCGAAAGAAACGAATGGATTTGGAACTGAAAAGATATATCCACAGTTTATAGCTTTGTTGTTGCGTATTGGCGATCTTCTGGATATGGATAATAATCGGTTTGATATTATGCTTTTGCAGCATTTTGGGGCATTGCCTAGAACAAGCATGAAGCATTTGCAGAAACATTTATCCATTTCTCACTTTCTTGTTACTGAGCGAAAGATTCAGGCGAAGGCACATACTACTGATTATGAAGTATGTAAAATTGTTGATCAATGGTTTCGGTATATTAAAGATGAGATGAAAAATATCACATCTAACTGGAATCGTGTAGCACCGGAAGAAATGGGAGGGTGTACGTTTAATCATTGTAATCTTGAAATTTTTCTGAATGGCGAAAAATATGAAAGTTTTGGAAAAACGCGTTTTGAAGTTGATAATAAACGTTTTATGAGTGTTCTGATTGGCGATAAACTGTATGAAGAACAGTTGGTATTTCTCAGGGAATACATACAGAATGCCATGGATGCTACGAAACTGATGCTGTGGCTGAAATGGAAAAAAGAAGAAAATATGCATGTTTTTATTGCGGATGAAAATGGGCATGTGGATGAAACACTTTCCAGTCTGGATTCTGTTAATTTAAAAGACTATGCTATTAAAGTGGGACTGGAGCTTGTCCAGGAGGACGAATATAGTGATTCAGAGACAGCTAAAGGATTTTCTCCTGAAGTATTGAGAATTCATATTATTGATTCTGGAGTAGGTATGGATGAAGAATGTCTTAAGGCCTTGGCCGTAATTGGAACCGGATGGAGTGGACGTAAGAAATACTTTGAAGAAATAGGACGTATGCCGACATGGATGCAGCCCACGGGAAGTTTTGGAATTGGTATCCAGTCTGGCTTTATGATGACAGATAAAATTCGAATTGTAACAAGAGGCATGAATGAAAAGCATGGATTGGATATTCAGTTGTATTCACCCAGACAGACAGGAAAAATTAATTATTTTTTTGTATCAGATAATCGGGTTGGTACAGAATTGATATTAGATGTTGACTGGGCAGATTTTTTAAATAAACTTCAGAAATCTGGACAGTATGCAAAAATATTAAAGGCGGATAATGGAGTTTTTAACTATGATACAATATTACAGGATGTAAAAAAATGTTTGATAAAATATATCGGTCAGTTGATTCCAAATAGTTTTATTCCTGTTCGTGTGGCAACAATATCGAAAACATCATCAAAATTTGAATTTGGCGAAGCAGTTGATTCTTATGTACAGAAGTTTCTTACTAGTAAGTCAGCCATATTAAGAGATAGCGGCAGTAATATAGATTATACTTTAAATAATGATATGAATCTGGCTTGCTTCTGGATGAGAGAGGAACAGGTTTTTGTACAAATGGAAAATTTGTTAAAAGAACTTCCTCAACAGATAATAGAGGATGAGTTCTGCTACAAGGGAGTATTGGTAAAGAACAGGGATACTAGAAATGAAAATAAAGTAAATCTGATATCAAGATATATTCCAGTAAGTATGGATATCATGGGAATGAGTGCGTCTGACTGCTTACTGATAAGCAGAAGCCATTTTACTGAAGAAATGAAGGGCAGATTTGAGGAATGGGCATGGAAATGCTTTAAACTATATACAGAAATTGTAGCGAAACGCATAAAAGAACTTAGTCTGAAAAATCAACTGTCTAATGTGGAAAAAAATCCTGAAAATTCATATTTAATGTTAATGGGAACTCTGTATTTTGGAAAAAATCAGGATACAGCATATATCTGCGAGCAGAACTTATTGGAAAATAACACATATGTTACGCTGAACTTAAGAAAAGATTCTAAAAGATATAGACTGGAAGAGAGTAAACATGTTACTTTTAATGAGATATATAAATGGTTTTCGTCAGAAGACACAATGATTGTATGGAAAGCTGATAGGGCTGCTTTTTCAGATGAAGTTAGAACAACTTTGAACTTTGTTTCAATAATGAATGAAGAAGATGATGAGCCAGAAGAGGAGATGAAAGAAGCCGGTAGACGTGTGCAGGGAATTAGAGAAAAAACAGAAAATTATTTAAAGAAAACAGTAAAAACAGAGGCTGGTTCTAACTACATTATTACAGATGAAAGATTGGTTAATATTCTTGAAGAATTTATAGAAAAAAACGGAATCAATAGAGAACTGTTTAAAATTCAAAATATTGCCCAGGAAGATGTGATTTTGTCTGTGTATGATCCGGAATATGAATTAAAAAAAGAAAAAGATACAGACACAAAAGAAGAAAGTAATTTAAGAGAAACTTTAATCACAGCGATAGGAAAAGAACAGTATTATATTGTAGTGGATAGAGAATGTGACAGAAAATATTCGGGATTATATGTCAGGGAAGTTCCGATTAATGATGATTTAACAGAAGAGTATCTCAAAAATCATAAAGTAATATTGTTTCCGTTTAATAAAGATATTTATTCACTCTTAAAGAAATTGTTTCTAAATTCTAATATTCCTGATGGTGCAGATATAGAAAATGCTAAGATAGAAAGAGAACAGAAGTTCTGGGATTATATATTAAACAACTCAGTATGGGAACGGGCAGTGCAATGGACTATGAAACATGGCATAAATAAAAAAGGTTTCCAGCAGCGAAATATTGTTGCAGAGCAGTACAAAGAATTATGTAGGGAATTTTGGAAAGCATATATAGATTATGACAAAAAGCAAAAGGTAGCTGTTGCATCTGGAAAAAATTTCTTAAATAAGATTGGGGAATAAATCAAGTCAGGAGAAGAATATGGATAAAGCTGGAAAAATAAAGAACAAGCCTATATGTTTGGATCGGGTCTGGATGCGAGTGGAAGAACTGATGGAAAAACAGAAAATTTCGCAGATAGATATGGTAAAGCTATGTCAGAGAAAAGGATATTCAATTCAACAGCCGGAAATTTCAAAGCTAAAAAGTAGAAAATGTAAAATTACATTATATCAGTTGATGGCATTTGCAGATGTGCTGGAGGTCAGTACGGATTATTTGATTAATGGGGCATTAAATGAAAATACAGTAATATTTCCATTAAATAATAGATTTATCACGAATGCAGATGCTGAAGAGTTTAATGGTATATTGGGTGAATATCATACGCTTTTTCACAGTACAAGTGAAATGGAGAATAAGTGGCTTAATGGAAAATTGTCTTTAAGCAGGTCATTGGATGGAATATGCCGTGCTGAGTATACATTATGGACTGGTGAAAAAAACAGAACAGAGCAAAATATCATAAAAAAATATCAGGGGCAGGTTATTATTTCAAAAAAGCAGAAATCCATGTATTGTATTCTTATCAATAATATGATAAGTGAAATGTGCTTTATTGCATTTCGGTTTCGACCGTTTCAGACAATAGACATGGCATGCAGGATGGGGCTCGTTCTTACTTTTTCATCAGGAGAAGACAGAACACCTGTTGTCCATAAAATGTTTCTGTCGCGTAAAAAGATTGACAAAGAGATGTGTGATAGGATTGCATCAACTTTACGATTTGGAAACAAGGAGACACTGATTTCCAGAAAGCAACTCCAAAATTTAAAGTGCGCTCACCCGGAATTTCAAGCTGAGTTTGATAAAATTTTACAACAGCAACCAGAAGAATACTATGTGCTTTATGAAAGTATGCAGAGAATATTGAAGATAAATATGAAAGAGAAACTGAGAATCCAGGGATTAATTAAAGATTGCATGGAGATGACATATGCAGTATCCTTAACAAAGGAAGATGATGATAGTGCATTTCTGATGCAGCAAGAGGATTTTTGACAGGATATGATTCGAAAGAAAAAATCTTGAAGCAGATATAAGGAAAATTATTACAATAGTTGAAACCAATGATTGGATAAGTAAAATAGGTGGTGGTATAAATGAGTTTGTCTGAACGAGTGGGAATGCATGAAGGAATTTCGGGGGCATATGAGAATGTGTTTTCACCGAAAGAAATTCGCAGTCTGCTTTATTTTCAGGGGACTGTAGAAAATATCGTATTAGGAAAAAATGAAGAGCACTTAAAGAAGTTTTATAGTATAGATAATGCATATGAAGCAATCAATATGCTGTTATTTGATGATATCGGTTGCGAGCAGACGCGTTTGTGGGATGAAAAGCGAAATATTGATGAAGGGATCCTTGATAATATGTCAGAACTTCTGGATGTATATTGTGACTTGTATTCAGCAATTTGTAAATACACATATTTAACGGAAAAAGGGACTGTATACACTTATCGGGATGACAGATATTATACATGTATTCATATGAATTTGCGTGGATTTAATGAATCCTTCTTATCTTCAACGCTTAATGATAAAAAAACAGAGAATCCATTTCAAAAAAAAGAACGGCTGACTTTCCTGGAGTTTCAGGCTCAGCTGGGTGCAGAATGGTTGAATATGAATGAAGTTCTGGGAGAAAAAAGCAAATACACAGAAGAAAGAGAGATACTTTTTGCGCCATTTCAGCATGTCGTGCTGAAAAGCATGAATATGACAGAAAAAGAGAAGACAATATTAGGAAATAATAATACATCTCCGCATGGCAAATATTTGGTTTTGGTAAAGAAATCTTCAGTCCTGCCAGTAGCATTAACCGAGAATGGCAGGGAAGAGATGCAAAGACTAAAGAAGGTGATCCTGGATTATAAATTAGTCGAAAATGCCAAAACAGTCTGGAAACAGATCAAAAAAAATCAATATGATTTATACAATATTAAACAGTATCTTGAATGGAAAAAGAATCTGCAATTATATCTTAGGAAATGCTATGCAGTGATAAAATGGGATATTTTAAATCTGAAAGGCAGGCAGATAATATTCGAACATGATCTGGAACAGAAGGTAAAAGAAGCAAACAGAAAACGTGAAATGTATGAAAAACAGCTGTACCAATTTTATGTGGCAGAAATCGTTATTGGAATTACGGCAGCTATATGCCTTACCTTGGACTTAATGGGAGTCGGTTCCGAAAAGTTGAAAGTGTCGGCAATTCTATTATTTGGTATGTTATTTATATTGGCAGGTATCTGCAAGGCCCGTTCTATTTCAGAAAAATTACAGCAGAATACAGATATTTTTTTGAGATATGATGAATTGAGAGAAAAATGGAAATATGAAAAAGTGAAAGACACAAGTATGCTGGATCAGTACATAGAAAGGATGACGGAAACGTCTATATTAAATAATCAGTATTGCAGACAGTATACAGATAATGCTGTGGAATATAAGGAAAACTGGGAAGAAAAAATGCAAAAAATGTCTGAAATGAAGGAATAGCAGAGGTATTTGCGAGTTACTGTTCAAGGGTTAGCTGGACTTAAGAAGACCGATGGTGTAAACTGGTAAT
>ERZ824473.1443-NODE-1443-length-33720-cov-7.982385_pt1 | contig 33720 bp, 32 predicted proteins | sample MGYA00519874_ERZ824473 | MGnify/ENA primary metagenome ERZ824473 (study PRJEB31778, sample SAMEA3449151) | human gut metagenome | biome: human gut; feature: human-associated habitat; material: faeces | place: United Kingdom | collected 2010/2012 ... | reverse complement strand
CAGTATTCATGCGGGTTTGCGGCGAGATGGCTCTCGATCAGATACCTCTCTTTCAGACAGTCAAGGGGCTGAAATCACAATCGCATAGTTGTTTTCATGGGAGAATGGCGGTAACTTCAGTCATTCTCCCTTTTTCGTTCCTGCCGCTTTCAACGAGGAGGAACATGAACATGGAAGAACCGAAAAGCACAGCAAAGCGCAGAACAAAAACCTCTGTTCCCGTGCAGGAGGATAAGATTACCTTGCTCCCGCTGTCGGAGCTGCACGACTTCCCCAACCATCCGTTCAAGGTGCGGGACGACGAGGCCATGCAGGAAACGACGGAGAGCATCCGGCAGTACGGCGTTCTCGTCCCCGCCATCGTCCGTCCCCGCGAGGACGGCGGCTATGAGATCATCGCCGGACACCGGCGCAGGCACGGCAGCGAGTTGGCGGGGCTTTCCGCCATGCCCTGCATCGTGCGGCAGATGGACGACGACACCGCCACCATCCTCATGGTGGACAGCAACATCCAGCGCGAGAACATCCTTCCCTCCGAACGGGCGCAGGCGTATAAAATGAAGCTGGAGGCTATCCGCCGCAAGGCTGGCAGACCGGCAAAAACAGAGGAAAAAGATGTGCCAGATAATTCTGTCCAAGTTGGACAGAATTTCGATGGCAAGACCTCACGCGAGCTTTTAGCGGAAAACTCCCCAGACAGCTCCACACAAATCCAGCGCTACATCCGCCTGACCGAGCTATCGCCGGAGCTTCAGCAGATGGTGGACGAGAAGAAGATCGGCATGACCCCCGCCGTGGAAATCTCCTACCTCAAGCCGGAGGAACAGCAGATGCTCCTGACCGCCATCGACAGCGAGCAGGCTACGCCCTCGCTTTCGCAGGCACAGCGCATGAAAAAGCTCTCCCGCGACGGCAAGCTCAACGACGACACCATGCTGGACATCATGATGGAGCAGAAAAAGCCGGAGGGCTATAACGTCGTCCTCTCAGCGGACAAGCTGCGCAAATACTTCCCGCGCTCCTATACGCCGCAGAAGATGGAGGAAACCATCCTGAAGCTGCTGGACGCATGGCTGCGCAAGCGCCAGCGTGACCAGTCCAGATAACCGAATACAATCGCAGACAACCACGACACCGACCGGGCAGAGAGCTTTCTTTGCCCGGTTTTGTCATATCCAGAGAGGAGCAAAGCCATGTATATCAACACGTTCAAGTATAAGCCGGAGGACGTTTCCTGCGTCCTCTGCACGGAATATGTCAAAAAGCTGGGCTGCACCGCCCTGTCCTGCCCCTGCCTTGCCGAGCGTATGGAGGCCGGTACGGTGGGCTATGCGGAGGCTGTTGCGGAGCTGTTTCCGTACCGTCCGCGCCTGACCGCAAGAATCATGCGGCTGGCAGAAAGCTTTCCCGGCACCATGTGGCAGGACGACGCCCACAGGAAGCGCATGGAAACCCTGCGGCTGCTGCTGGGCTGCCGCAAAGAGCGCGACACGCCGGAGTTCTTCGCCGCGCTGTATCTGCTGACCTCCAGCAAAGAGCTTGCGGACAGGACCTTCAACTGCTTCTTCCGCGGCGGCATCGACTTCCGCTACGCCCGCAGGCGCGGCATCTCATCCCATGACTACACGCTGCTTATGGCGGCAAAGAGCCTTTACTGCCACACGGCGGAGGTCACGCAGGGCGACCTTGCAGAGCCGCAGATCGTCGGGGACGAGGCATTTCGGCTGCTCATCAACGCCCTGCTCATCGCCCGTTTCGGGCTGGACGCCCTGAAAATCACCGCAAGGCGCGGGCAGCGGGAATATACCTTCCGCCGCCTCATCCGCCGCGAAGCAGGGGGAAACGCTCTGTCTGCGGGGCTGCTTTTTCCCTCTGAGGGGAGGTGAACACCGTGGCAGTATTTCGCGTGGAGAAGAACCACAATTACACGGTCATGTCCAATTACCACCTGCGGGACACCCGCCTGACGCTGAAATCCATCGGTCTGCTGTCCAAAATGCTCTCTTTAACAGATGAGTGGGACTACACCACCCGTGGGCTTGCCGCCATCTGCAAAGAGGGCGTGGACGCCATCGGCGCAGCGCTCAAGGAGCTGGAGGCCAGAGGCTACCTTGTCCGCCGCCAGCTCAGGGACAGCCGCGGGCGCATCACCGACACCGAGTACACCATCTATGAATCGCCGCATACGCCTCTGCCGGATACGGCCTGCCCAGATACGGAAAACCCGTATCTGGATACCCCGGATACGGACGAGCCATATACGGAAAAGCCCGCGCAATTAAATAAAGATAGAAGAAATAAAGAAAAAGAAATTCCTGATGAATCTATTACGGACACATCAAATCCTGATCCAATCTATCCCCCAGCCCCCTTGCAGGGCGCGGGATATGACGGGATGGGATACGAGGAAGCGCGAGAGATCGTCAAAGATAATATCGAGTACGACATTCTCGTGCAGGACCCGCGGCAGGACAAGGAGCAGCTTGACGAGGTGGTGGAGCTTATTGCGGAAACCCTCTGCTCCCGTAAGAAAACCATCGTGATTGCCGGAGACGAGTACCCGGCTGAGATGGTGAAGGAGAAGCTGCTGCGCATCACGTCCTCCCACATCGAGTACGTCTTTGACTGCCTGAAGCAGAATACCACCTACGTCCGCAACATCAAGAAATACCTGCTGGCGTCGCTGTTCAACGCGCCCAGCACCATTGGCAGCTACTATTCCGCCCTCGTCAACCACGATATGTACGGCGACGGGCTGCGCGGCCGGTAGCCGCCGCGTCCCATGGAGGACGGCGTTCCCCATATCCGCGCGCCCCCTGCGGGGCGCGGAACCATTCTATCCGCTCATGCGGAAAAAAACAGGAGGACAAGGCACATGGCAAAATCCAATTATCCCCATAAGCAGAGAAACGGCGGCAGCAACCGGGGCGCGCTCATTGCGCTGCTGGTGCTGCTCATCATCGCGGCGGCGGTGTTCCTGCTGCGAAGCTGCACAGACGGCAAGACGCCCAATCCCGCCCCCGGCGGCATCGTCTACGACCCCGGCGCGGTGGAGGGCGGCTGGAACGAGGCGGACACAGACAAGATCGTGGACGCGCTCAACGAAAAGGTGGAGCAGGGCATGATCAACATCTCCATGAACACCACGCCCACCTTCCAAAACGGCAGCTCTGCCGGAAACCTGATGATCGTCAACGAGAGCGTCAACAACTACCCGCAGGTGGTGGAGATCCACCGCAACGACACCGGCGAGGTGATCTACAAGTCCGGCGCGATCCCCGTAGGCAGCAAGCTGGAAACGGCGAAGCTGTCCGCCGACCTTGACGCCGGAACATACGAATGCACCGCCCTTTTCTACAACGTAGACCCCGACAGCGGCGAATACCTCGGCTGCGCGGGCGCTGTCATCACCGTCACCGTTCTGGAGTGACGGTTTTTCATTTCGTGACCATGCCGCAAGGCGGTCAATATATTTTACAAGCCGAAAGGCGAAAGGAGAAAAACCTATGAAAAAGCATACCTACAAGCTCATCGCACTCGTCCTGGCGCTCTGCCTCTGCCTCAGCCTGTCCGTTTCCGCGTTCGCGGCGGAGATCGACAGTTCCGGCGGCTCCGGCTCCACCCCCGTCAACCTCAGCTCCACCTCAGACGGCACCGAGGGCGGCGACCCCTCCGCCACCGCCATGCGCGTTACCGTTCCCACCGCGCTCCCGATGGCCATGTCGCAGGACGGCGACGTGACCACTGCCAACAACTGCCAGATCGTCAACCACTCCTACGGCGCAGTGCGCGTGAAGTCAGTTTCCATCACCGCAGCCTCCGGTTGGAAGCTCACGGCCTTCGGCAATAAGTCCATCCTCGCCGGAGAAAAGGTGGACAGCAACAAGCTGGGCTTTGCCATCTCCATCGGCGGCGGGCAGCAGAAGGCCACCGACGCCTCCAACGCCAACACCCAGACACTCATCGACGCGCCCATCGCAGGCTGCTACATGACCGGCGTGGGTGACAGCACCGGCAACACCGTGAAGATCGACTACGCCGCCATCGTCACCCCGCTGTCCTCCGCCGTGACCGGCGCGACCGTGGCAAACGTGGTGTTCATCGTGGAGTGGGATACCGCGGCGTAAGAGAAAAAACCCAACAGCCAAGCGAATAAACCACAAAACAGCGGCGGGCAGCTCCCTTTGCAGGGGCTGCCCCTGCCGCAGAAAGGCAGGCTTTATGAAACGAAAAACCATCCCGGCGTTTTTCCTCGCCCTTGCGCTGGTGTTTTCCCTTTCCACCGGCGCGCTGGCGGCAGGCACGACCACCGCCACCGTACCGGTGACGCTGACCGTTTCCAACGAGTACCGGGCGGTCAACGTCACCGTCCCCGCCGCCCTGCCCGTGTACGTCATCAACGGCACGGTGGTCACGGCAGACAACGCGAGGATCACCAACAACGCCAAAACCGGCTCCGTGCAGGTGACGGGACTTTCCGTCACGGACGGAGCGTACAAGGTCGGGAGCTACGACAGCTTCTCCGGCAGCAAGACCATCGCCCTGAAAATTAACGGCTGCGTCACAACCGGCACGGGCAGGGTGCAGCTCACGTCCTCCGCCTTTCCTGTGATCGCGGCGGGCGGAAGCCAGAAGCTCACCTATTTCGCAAAGGTGTCCGGCGACGCGCCCAACAGCAAGGACGTACAGGCGGCGAACGTGGTATTTACCATCTCCATCGTGGATTAAGGAGGGGCAGCATGACGCTTATGAAAGCAAAAAAGCCGCTGGCTCTGCTGCTGGCGCTTCTGGCGGCGCTGTCGCTGCTCGGCACCACGGCGCTGGCGGCAGGGCTGCCGGAGGAAACGATTGCGGCACAAACGGAGCTGTGCGGCGAGGACTGCGGACACACGCACGAAGAAGTATTTTCACAGACGGAACACACAGAAGAATCCCTGCCAGAACCGGAAGAAATAGCTGTGCCGGTGGCAACACCTCTGTTGGAACAGCCTGAACCGGAAGCCGGACAGCCCTCCGATACCTCCGGCGTGATTCCGGGCAGCGGCATCTATTGGGAACTCAACGAATATGGCTGGCTCATGCTCTCTGGCAACGGGAGCTGTCCTACATTTGTAAGCCCGGACGACCAGCCTTGGGCGGCGGTACGGGAGCAGATCACACAGGTGTGGTTTGAGGATATGGATGCGCTCTGCATCCCCAGCCTTGCCTACTGGTTTACCGGCTGCACCGCCCTGACCATGGCGGAGATTCCCTACACCACGCCGGTCATCGGGGCGGCGGCCTTTGCGGACTGCCCCTCACTGCGGCAGATTCAGCTCTATTACAGCGGAGCTTTTACCATTGTCCCCGGCGCGTTTTCCACCGGCTCTCTGACGCCGCTGCTGGTACTGTTCATCCCGGAATATGACAGCGTTCTGGGTACTCTCGCGGCATACGACTGGACGGAGGATCGCCGCGCCGCCTACTTTGAGGACGTGTACGGCATCACCCTGCTGGCGACGGGGTACTGCTCCAACTGCAAACGGACGTGCAGCTACACGGTGGAGTATGAGCAGTGGACAAACAGCGAGCATTGCGTCCGGCACTGGTGTTCCAACTGCGGATACGATCAGGCGGGCGGCGTCAACGGCGAAGCCCACAGCTTCCGAAGCGGTGTCTGCTCCAAATGCGGCTACTCCAACGGCAGCGGCGGAGGCGGTGGCGGAGGCGGAAACGTCTGCTACCACAGCTCGACCCGTACCTCATGGAGCGGCTGCGACTGGTATGAATACTGCCGTTCCTGCGGCGCACTGGTGGACTACGGCACCAGCCACGGCACCTACGTTTACGGCGCGTGGGAGTATTATAGCAGCAGCCAGCACCGGCGCAGCTACGCCTGCTCCGACTGCGGCGAGGGAACCTATCGCTACGCTTCCCATTCGGTTTCAACGCAGTACGCGCAGTACAGCGCAGCCCAGCACCGAACCGTGCAATCCTGCTCCGTCTGCAATGCGACGCTCTCCTCGTCCTATGCCGCCCATTCCCTGACTGCCGGTGCATGGCAGACCGACGAGGGCGCGAACTATTCCACCCGCCACAAGCGGCTGCTCTCCTGCGCCTGCGGGTACAGCCGGTATGAGTACGCCGCGCATCAATGCACATCCGAGGAAGCGTGGCGGGATTTTGACGCGGAGCGCCACACCCGCCATGAATCCTGTCTGTGCGGATACGAAAGAAACCTTTATACCTACCATGTCTTTTTGGACACGCTGACGCTGTTCAGCGATACGGAGCATACAAGAACCCGCACCTGTGAGTGCGGGCGCGTTGTTACGGCGGAGGAAGCCCATGCGTTTCAGTACGGCGCGTGGCAGAGCGTTTCCGACACGGAGCATCGCCGCGCCGTTTCCTGCGATTGCGGGTATAATGGTTTTGCGGTGCAGGCGCATCTTGACGGGGACAGCGACGGATACTGTGATGACTGCGGTTATCTGCTGACCCGATTTTCAGTCATCGTCCCTGCCGGTATGACGTTGACCGTATCAAAAACCGGCACGGTCTATGCCGCGTCCAACGTCCGCATCATCAACCGCTCCACCGGCGCGGTCAGCGTCAGCTCCGTCACCCTGCGCACAGAGAACGGCTGGACGCTGGTGCCGTTTTCCACCAATATGGCAACAGAAAAGGTGGACAGCCGTAAAATCGGCTTTTCTGTCAACGGCGCACAGAGCAGGACGACCGGCGCGGAGGAAGCCCTGCCCCTCGGCGGCGGCTGGCGCATTCCCGGCGGCGAGGCGCTGCCGCTGCACTATGACGCGGTGGTATCTGCCGCCTCCCGTCCTATCTCCGAGCAGGTGCTGACCGTGATTTTCGTGCTGGAATGGGCGGGCACGTAACAATTCACCCCACTATGCGGGAAAGGAGGGATGACCCTTGCAGGAGGAAGTGGAAAACAGAGCGGTCACGCTGGTCATCAGCGCGACAAAGCTCACCGGGCGGCTGCTGAAAGCCGCCATTCTGAAATATCTGGCAAGCCGCAAGGAGAAGCGGCTGCAAAAAGCCCGCGCTGCACCGGAAAAGCCCACCGGCAAGCAGACGGTAAAGCAGCTCATCGGGCAGAATCAGGGCGTATCCAACATCGAGATCACCGACAGCAACATCAAATCTTTTGAGCGCGTGGCACGGAAGTACGGCGTGGATTTCGCCGTGAAGAAGGACCGCAGCGTGTCCCCGCCGAAATACCTCGTCTTTTTCAAGGGGCGGGACGCAGACGCACTAACGGCGGCGTTCAAGGAATACACGGCAAAAGAGGTCAGGCGCGCCTCCAAGGACCGTCCTTCTGTGCTGGAACAGCTCCGCGCGCTCAAGGCGAAGGTGCTGTCCCTTACGCCGGACAAAGCCCGGAACAAGGACAAGGGGCTGGAGCTATGAAACAGATCAACGTAAAAAAGACCCTGCTTCCCAATATCCCCTACGTTTTTATCGCGCTCTTTGCCACCAAGCTGGGGCAGGCGGCGCGGTTGGCTCCCGGCGCGGACTTTTCACAAAAGGCGCTGCACATCATGGAGGGCTTCGCCGCCGCGTTTCAGTCCGCGCTCCCCAGCTTCCACCCCATCGACCTGTGCGTGGGCGTTGCCGCCGCCCTGCTCATCCGGCTTGCCGTCTACGTCAAGGGGAAGAACGCGCGGAAGTTTCGGAAGAATATCGAGTATGGCAGCGCAAGATGGGGCAACGCGGAGGACATCAAGCCCTATGTAGACCCCACCTTTGCCAACAACGTCATTCTCACCCAGACGGAGCGGCTGACCATGAACAGCCGACCCAAGGACCCGAAAACCGCGCGAAACAAAAACGTACTGGTAGTAGGCGGCTCCGGCAGCGGCAAGACGCGGTTTTTCATCAAGCCCAACCTCATGCAGCTTCATAGCTCGTATGTTGTCACCGATCCGAAAGGCAGCATCGTGGTCGAATGTGGAAAATTACTCCAGCGGAATCAGTATAAGATCAAGATTCTGAACACGATCAACTTCAAAAAGTCCCACCACTACAACCCCTTCGCGTATCTCCACTCGGAAAAGGACATTCTGAAGCTGGTCACGACCCTCATTGCCAACACGCAGGGGGACGGGAAATCCGGCGATGACTTCTGGCGCAAGGCGGAAACGCTGCTTTACACGGCGCTCATCGGGTATATCTACTACGAAGCGCCGGTGGAGGAGCAGAACTTCGCCACCCTCATCGAAATGATCAACACCATGGAGGTGCGGGAGGACGACGAGGACTTCAAAAATCCCGTCGATCTGATGTTTGAGGAACTGGCAAAACGGGAGCCGCATCACTTCGCCGTGCGCCAATATGCCAAATACCGCTTAGCGGCGGGCAAGACAGCAAAAAGTATTCTGATTAGCTGCGGTGCGCGCCTTGCCCCCTTCGACATTCAGGAGCTTCGGGAGATCACGGCGTATGACGAGCTGGAGCTGGACACGCTGGGCGACCGGAAAACGGCGCTGTTTATCATCATTTCTGACACAGACGACACCTTCAACTTCCTTGCCAGCATGGTCTACACCCAGCTATTCAACCTCCTGTGCGACAAGGCGGACGACGTGTACGGCGGCAGGCTGCCTGTCCATGTGCGCTGCCTCATCGACGAGTGCGCCAACATCGGGCAGATTCCCAAGCTGGAGAAGCTGATGGCCACCATCCGCAGCCGCGAGATCTCCGCCTGCCTCGTCTTGCAGGCACAGAGCCAGCTCAAGGCACTCTACAAGGACAACTGCGACACCATCATCGGCAACTGCGACAGCTCCGTATTCCTCGGCGGCAAGGAGCCGACCACCTTGAAGGAGCTGTCCGCCGCGCTGGGCAAGGAAACCATTGACACCTTCAATACCGGCGAAAGCCGCGGCAGAGAGGTTTCCCACAGCCTGAACTATCAGAAGCTCGGCAAGGAGCTGATGAGTCAGGATGAACTTGCCGTTCTTAATGGCGGCAAGTGTATCTTGCAGCTGCGCGGCGTCAGGCCATTCCTATCCGACAAATACGACATCACAAAACACCCCAACTACAAGTATCTTTCGGACGCGAATCCCAAGAACGCCTTTGACATTGAAAAATTCCTCTCCACAAAGCTCAAGCTGAAGCCGGAGGAGGAATTTGAGGTCTTTGACACGGGCGCGGCCGCAGGTTCAGAATCCGCCTGAATGGGCGGATTTTTATATATACATCAGACACCCATTCCGTAAAGGAGAACGCCGACAATGCAGCAGATACAAGCGAAACGCAAAGTCGGAGGAAAGCACAACCGAATATTTGAAAGGAGAAGCCGGAATCGACAGCCGCACACAGCGGCCAGCTCATTCCGGCTTTGCGGTTTCCATCGTAAAAACCATAAAGAAACGATTCCGGCACATAAAATATGGATTTTTTCAATAGCGCAGTCGATGTGTTGCAGACCCTCGTCATTGCCCTCGGAGCCGGTCTTGGCATTTGGGGCGTGATCAACCTGCTGGAGGGCTACGGAAATGATAATCCGGGCGCAAAATCGCAAGGGATGAAACAGCTCATGGCGGGCGGCGGTGTGGCGCTCATCGGTATGATTCTCGTGCCGCTGCTCAAAGGGCTGTTCGGTTAATCCCGTCCATGCCGCAACGTAAAACCCTTCGCCCCTGCCCGCCTGACACGGGCGGGGGCGGGAAAGGAGGGCTGACCCATTGGATTTGATATGGGAAAAATTCACCGAATGGCTCAAGGAGCTGCTGGTCGGGGGCATCATGGACAACCTGACCGGCCTCTTTGATAACGTCAACGCCAAGGTCGCGGAGGCGGCGGGACACATCGGCAGCACCCCGCAGGCGTGGAACGCCGGCATTTACAGCATGATCCGCTCCCTCTCGGACAACGTGATACTGCCCATCGCCGGCGTGATCCTCGCCTTCGTCATGACGCTGGAGCTGATACAGCTTATCGCAGACCGCAATAACCTCCACGACATCGACACATGGGTATTCTTTCGCTGGGTGTTCAAGACGGCGGCTGCCGTGCTTATCGTGTCCAACACATGGAATATCGTCATGGGCGTATTCGAGGCGGCGCAGAGCGTGGTCAACCGCGCCTCCGGCCTTATCGTGGGCAACACCTCCATCAACCTTGCCGACCATATCGCGGACCTTGAGGCGCGGCTGCTGGAGATGAACGTGTGGTCGCTCTTGGGGCTGTGGCTGCAATCCTTCGTGGTGGGCTTCACCATGTGGGCGCTGACCATCTGCATCTTTATCATCATCTACGGCAGAATGATCGAGATATACCTCGTCACCAGCATCGCGCCCATCCCCATGGCCACCATGATGGGCAAGGAATGGGGCGGCATGGGACAAAACTACCTGAGAAGCCTGCTGGCGCTGGCGTTTCAGGGCTTTCTCATCATCGTCTGCATCGCCATCTACGCGGTGCTTGTCCAGAATATGCTCATCGACGACAACATTTCCACGGCCATCTGGCTGTGCATGGGCTACACGGTGCTGCTCTGCTTCACCCTGTTCAAAACCAGCAGTCTCGCAAAGTCAATTTTCAACAGTCATTAGGGAGGTGAAATCAACATGAACAAATCCACAAATCCTGAACAGGAAAAACTGGCGCGACTGTTTGCGCGGCTGGATGAAAACCTCGCCGCCTTACAGGGCGAGTGGGAGCAGATGAGCAGATATGACCTGATCTGTAACTCCGTCGCTATCACCGCCGTGCGCCAGACCCATGAATACCTGACCACCACCCACGGCATTGAGCCGGAGGAGGTGGACTACCTGCTGCTGTTCGATAACCCCTTGAAGGCGGCGGCGGACAAGTGGCAGGAGCGCATGGAGGATACGAGCGACCTTTGCTTTGCGCTGGATGAGGTGTTTGAAAAGCGGGACGCCTTGCAGAGCTACGCGCCAAGCAGCGTCGAGCGCCGCGTGTCTGTGCTGGAGAAACTCCGCACATCGGCGGAGCACACACCTGTAAGGGCGGTCAAGGGCAAGGAGGCGGAGCTTTGCTGACGCTTATCCCCATTTCTCTGTCCGAAGCAAATGCCTTCGTCGCCACTTGGCACCGCCATCATAAGCCCGTCGTTGGACACAAGTTTTCCATCGGCTGCGAGGCAGGCGGGCGTCTGGTTGGCGTCGCCATCGTGGGGCGTCCGGTCAGCCGGTATCTGGACGACGGGAAAACACTGGAGGTCAACCGCCTTTGCACCGACGGCACCAAAAACGCTTGCAGCTTTCTTTACGCTGCTGCGGCACGGGCGGCGCGGGCAATGGGCTATCAGCGGATCATTACCTATACGCTGGACACCGAAGGCGGCGTAAGTCTGCGCGCTGCCGGCTGGCACTGTGCGGGACGGGCAGGCGGCACGGCATGGACAGGCGCAAGAGCGCCGAAGGCCGGACAATACCCGGCGCAGATGAAGCTCCGCTATGAAAAAGCACTATGAGATAGGAGGTAAATCAACATGGCATACGTCCCCGTACCCAAGGACCTGAACGCGGTCAAGACCAAGGTGCTGCTGAACCTGACAAAACGGCAGCTCGTATGCTTCAGCGCAGGGGCGGCGCTGGGCGTTCCGCTGTTCTTCCTGCTCAAAGCCCATACCGGCGTCAGCACGGCGGCGATCTGCATGATCCTGCTCATGCTGCCCTTTTTCCTGCTGGCCATGTATGAGAAGAACGGACAGCCCCTTGAAAAGATCGTCCGCAACATCGTGCAGGTCTGCTTCCTGCGCCCCAAGCAGCGCCCTTACGCAACCAATAATTTCTACGCCGTTCTGGAACGGCAGGACAATTTAGACCGGGAGGTGTATCGCATTGTCCACCCGCACAAAACTCACCCGCGCCGAACGCAGGCAGATCGAGGCCGCCATCGCAAGAGCGAAGCGGCAGGATAAGAAACAGAAGTCCGCACAGGACAGCATCCCGTTCCAGCGGATGTTCCCCGACGGCATCTGCCGCGTGACGGACAGCTACTACACGAAAACCGTCCAGTTTCAGGACATCAACTATCAGCTCAACCAGAACGAGGACAAGACCGCCATCTTTGACGGCTGGTGCGACTTCCTCAACTACTTCGACAGCTCCGTGCGCTTTCAGCTCTCCTTCGTGAATATGTCCGCCAACAAGGACAATTACGCAAGGTACATCACCATCTCACCGCAGGGCGACGATTTTGACAGCATCCGTCTGGAATACACCCAGATGCTCCAGAACCAGCTTGCCCGCGGCAACAACGGCCTCATCAAGACCAAGTACCTGACCTTCGGCGTGGAGGCGGACGGGCTGAAAGCCGCAAAGCCAAGGCTGGAGCGCATCGAAACGGACATCCTCAACAACTTCAAGCGCCTCGGCGTGGCGGCGGAGCCGATGAACGGCATGGAGCGGCTGCGGCTGCTGCACGGGATGCTGCACATGGACGAGCAGGAGCCGTTCCGCTTCTCGTGGGACTGGCTGGCACCCTCCGGGCTTTCGGTCAAGGACTTCATCGCCCCCAGCTCCTTTGAGTTCCGCACCGGGCGCTCCTTCGGCGTCGGCAGGCGCATCGGCTGCGCCAGTTTCTTGCAGATTTTAGCGCCGGAGCTGAACGACCGGATGCTGGCGGACTTCCTCGACATGGAAAGCTCCCTCATCGTCAGTATGCACGTTCAGTCCGTGGATCAGGTCAAGGCCATCAAGACCATCAAGCGCAAGATCACCGATTTGCAGAAAATGACCATCGAGGAGCAGAAAAAGGCCGTCCGCGCCGGATACGACATGGACATCATCCCCTCGGACCTTGCCACCTACGGCACGGAGGCGAAGAAGCTGCTGCAAGACCTGCAAAGCCGCAACGAGAGAATGTTCCTGCTGACCTTTATTGTGGTCAACACCGCAGGCAGCCGCCAGCAGCTTGACAACAACGTATTTCAGGCGGCCTCCATCGCCCAGAAGTACAACTGCCAGCTCACACGCCTTGATTTCCGGCAGGAGGAGGGGCTGATGTCCTCTCTGCCGTTAGGACTGAACCAGATCGAGATACAGCGGGGCCTGACCACATCAAGCGTCGCTATTTTTATCCCCTTTACCACGCAGGAGCTGTTTCAGGATGGCAAGGAAGCCCTGTACTGCGGGCTGAACGCCCTCTCAAACAACCTCATCATGGTAGATCGCAAGCGTCTCAAGAACCCCAACGGCCTCATCCTTGGTACGCCCGGAAGCGGCAAGAGCTTTGCGGCGAAGCGGGAGATCGCCAACGTGTTCCTCGTTACTGACGATGACATTATCATCTGCGACCCCGAGGCCGAGTATGGACCGCTGGTGGAGCGCCTGCACGGACAGGTCATTAAAATCTCCCCCATAAGCCCGCATTACATCAACCCTATGGACCTGAATCTCAACTATTCGGACGATGAAAATCCGCTGAGTCTGAAATCCGACTTCATCCTCTCCCTCTGCGAGCTGATCGTGGGCGGCAAGGACGGCCTCATGCCGGTGGAAAAGACCATCATCGACCGCTGTGTGCGCATGGTGTACCGGGATTATCTCAGCGACCCGAAGCCGGAGAATATGCCGATTCTGGAGGACTTGTATAACGAGCTGCGGCGGCAGGAGGAAAAGGAGGCGCAGTACATCGCCACGGCTTTGGAAATCTACGTTTCCGGCTCCCTCAACGTGTTCAACCACCGCACCAACATCAACATTGAAAACCGCATTGTCAGCTTCGACATCAAGGAGCTGGGCAAGCAGCTCAAGAAGATCGGGATGCTCATCGTGCAGGACGCCGTGTGGAATCGAGTGACCGTCAACCGGGAAGCCCACAAATCCACCCGCTACTACATTGACGAAATGCACCTTTTGCTACGCGAAGAGCAGACCGCCGCCTACACGGTGGAAATCTGGAAGCGCTTCCGCAAGTGGGGCGGCATTCCGACCGGCATCACCCAGAATGTCAAGGACCTGCTTTCTTCCCGCGAGGTGGAGAACATCTTTGAGAACAGCGATTTCATCCTCATGCTCAATCAAGCCAGCGGCGACCGGCAGATTCTCGCCAAACAGCTCAATATCTCCCCGCATCAGCTCTCGTATGTCACCCACAGCGGTGAAGGCGAAGGGCTGCTTTTTTACGGCAACGTCATTCTTCCCTTTGTAGACCGTTTCCCCCGCGGGGAACTCTATGACCTACTTACCACCAAGCCACAGGAGCAGACGGCATAACAAAACAAGAAAGGAATTGCACGATGGAAAACAAACTGATGATTTTTGAAAACGACGCCTTTGGAAAGGTGCGAACGCTGAACCTCAACGGCGAGCCGTGGTTCGTAGCGGCGGATGTGTGCAAAGCGCTGGAACTGGGGAATCCGAGCATGACGGTTGAGCGTCTGGATGATGATGAAAAGGGTATCAGTACTATTGATACCCTTGGCGGGAAACAGCGCATGGCAATCATCAACGAACCCGGACTGTATTCGCTGGTGATCACCTCCCGCAAGCCGGAGGCAAAGGCGTTCAAGCGCTGGATCACCCATGAGGTCATTCCGGCCATCCGCAAGCACGGTGTGTATATCACCGACGAGAAGCTCAAGCTGTTCGCCGAGCACCCTGAGCTACTGGACGCGCTGATGAAAAGCCTCTACGCCGCCCATGCGGAGAACCTGCGGCACAGGGCGGAGCGCCAAACGCTGCTGCCCAAGGCGGATTACTACGACGCCTTTATGGACGCGGACGGCTGCACCAACCTTCGCACCACGGCAAAGGAGCTGAATGTGCCGGAGCGCTGGTTTGCCCGCTTTCTCCAGCAGACCGGCTTTCTCTACCGCAGCCCTGCGGGGAACCTCATGCCCTACGCCATCCCCCGCAACCGCGGGCTGTTCCGCGTGAGGGATTATGTCCGCAACGGTCACAGCGGCGCGTACACCCTCATCACCCCCATGGGCAAGAGCCTGTTCCGGGAGCTGCTCCGCTGCGGCGAGGCGCTTCCAACTGATTGATTAAACGAATAAGGAGCGTAACACCATGAAAAAAGAAAATCTGTACCTGATCCACGGCGAGGACTATCTGCGCCACATCGAGGAAAAGCTGGAGCTGCTGTGGATGGCGACCATCCTCATGCACTACATCAAAAACGGAGCTGAGAAGGACAGCTATCTGGACCTTGTACGCAGATCCACCCTCGACTTTGACGAGCACTGCGAGGAGATGTTCAGTTCTTGGGGCAGGGCGCTCAATTACCTCAAGTCCCGCGACCTTGCGGACCTGTCCGACCTCATCGAAAACGACCTGATCGAGCCGGAATACGCCGGTTACGTTCCTGCGGATAATCCCTGCTGCCCCGGCGAACGCTGCTGCGAGTATGCCGAGCGCATGGAGCGCGAATACGCCGCAGAGCGTGAGGTGGACGAGGACAATGAGGACGCCGACGTATTTGAGTATGACGGAGAACCGGCCATATCTGAGTTGACCGGCGTGTGCAGGGACATCCTCACGGCTGTCGAGGGGCTTACCACGCTTCTAAGAGATGAGTTCGACTATGCAGGCTGACCGCATCTACTGCGGCGACGCCCTGACCGTGCTGAAAACCCTGCCGGACAATTCCGTGAACTGCTGCATCACCTCTCCGCCGTACTACGCCCTGCGGGATTACGGCGTGGACGGGCAGATCGGGCGGGAGGAAACCCCGGCGCTGTATGTGGAGCGCCTGACTTCCATTTTCCGGGAGGTCAGGCGCGTTCTCACGCCGGACGGCACACTCTGGCTCAACATCGCGGACACCTATGCCGGAAAGGGCAATCAGGGAGAAAGCCTTGACCCCAAGTACCCCAACGGCAGGACCGGTCAGGTGGTCGCCCTCAACGGCAAGGTGGAGGGCTGCAAGGCAAAGGACATGATCGGCATCCCGTGGCTGCTTGCCTTTGCTCTGCGCGCAGACGGCTGGTATCTGCGCTCGGACATCATCTGGATGAAAGCGAACCCCATGCCGGAAAGCACCAAGGACAGGCCAAGCCGCTGCTATGAGCATATTTTCCTGCTGTCCAAGTCCCGCCGCTACTATTATGATGCCGCTGCCATCGCGGAGCCGGTTGCGGCCTCCACTCCTGCGCGGATGAAGCGCGGATTTGGTGCAGGCAACAAGTATTCCGCGGATATTCCCGGTCAGAAGCATCAACACCTCAACGACCACCGCCCGAACGGGTACGCCGATGAGGACATCCCTCAGCTTCGCAACAAGCGCGACGTCTGGCAGATCAACACCGTGCCGTACAAGGGTGGGCATTTCGCCGCTTTCCCGCCAAAGCTGGCGGAAACCTGCCTGCTGGCAGGCTGCCCGCCTGGAGGCGTGGTGCTGGACCCCTTCCTCGGCTCCGGCACTACGGCGGCGGTGGCAAAGCAGCTCGGACGGCACTACATCGGCATCGAGCTGAACCCGGACTACTGCAAGCTGGCAGAGAAACGGATCGGAGGTGTCGCAGTATGAACGCCTACACCCGGCAGGATCTGAGCGTCATGCAGGCGTGGCCGCTGGAGCGGAAAATTCGCGTGACGCAGGCGAAGATCATCGAGTGGTATCACCACTACGGCGGCAAGGTCGCCGTTTCCTTTTCGGGCGGCAAGGACAGCACCGTGCTGCTGGACCTTGCGCGGCGGGCGTTCCCCGACATTCCCGCCGTGTTTGTGGACACGGGGCTGGAATACCCGGAGATACGGGAGTTTGTCAAAACCGTTCCCAATGTAACATGGCTGCGCCCGGAGATGCCCTTTTCCAAGGTCATATCGGAATACGGCTATCCCGTCATATCCAAGGATGTGGCGCGGCGCATCCGCTACGCCCGAAAGGGCAGCACATGGGCGCTCTGCCACCTGAACGGATTAAACCGTGACGGTACGCCCTCAAAATTCAATGAACGGTATCAGAAATGGCGCGTCCTGCTGGATGCGCCATTTCCCGTTTCTGACGCCTGCTGCACCGTGATAAAGGAGCGTCCCCTGCACAGATATAACCGGGAAACCGGTAGAAAGCAGATCATTGCGACCATGGCCTGTGAGAGCGCACGCCGCCAGAGCGTCTATCTCAAAATCGGATGCAACGCCTATCACAAGCGGGACCCCACCTCTCAGCCCATGTCTTTCTGGACAGAGCAGGATGTGCTGGCCTATCTCAAAATGACCGGCATCCCGTATGCCTCCGTCTACGGCGAGATCGTGGAGGAAAACGGCAGGCTGACCACCACCGGCGCGAAGCGCACCGGCTGTATGTTCTGTATGTTCGGCGTTCATCTGGAAAAGAAGTCGAACCGCTTTCAGCGCATGGCGCTGACACATCCGAAGCAATACGATTTCTGTATCCATAAATTGGGCTGCGGTAAGGTGCTGGACTTTCTCGACGTGCCGTATGCCCCGAACGGAGGTGAAACCCCATGAGCAAACGCTCGCCCCGGCTGCTGTTTACCGACGAGGAGATGGCAGCGCCGGAACTGAAAAAGGCCATCCGAAAAGCGGACAAGCGCATGAAGAAGCTGGAAAAGGCCGAGGCGAAGATACCCAAGAAAACCGTAAAGCGGAAGCAACGCACGGTAGACCCGCAGACCGGCACGGTCACAACGCGACTTTCCTTTGAGGAGGTGGACAAGAAGCGACCGCCCTCCAAGCTCACCCACGCCCTGCGGGACGCGCCCGGTGCGGCGGCACTATCCGCCGTCCACAGGGAGATTCGGGAGCATGAGCAGGACAATGTGGGTGTGGAGAGCGCCCACGGCGTCGAGCAGGCGGCGGAGCGCGCCGTGCGCCTTGCACAGCACGCCCATCGCTCCCACAAGGAGAAGCCCCACCGCCGTGCGGACCGCGCCGAGGCCAAGGCAGACCGCGCCAACCTCCGTGCGCTGGACAAAACGGCACAGCACCATGACCCGCAGTTTTCCAGCAATCCCTACTCCCGCTGGCAGCAGAAGCAGGCCATCAAGCGGGAGTACGCCGCCGCCAAAGCCGGAAAAAGCGCCGGGAATACGGTCAAAGCCTCCGAAGCCACGGCAAAGGCGGCGCGGAAAGCCGCGGAGAACACAAAGAAAGCCGGCGAGTTTATCGCCCGTCACAAAAAGGGCTTTCTTATCGTGGGCGGCATCGCGGCAATAATCGTCCTTATCCTCTGCACCGTGTCCTCCTGCTCCCTGCTGATTCAGGGCGGAGCCACCGGCATCAACGTATCCACCTACCCCAGTGAGGACGCGGATATGCTGGCGGCAGAGGCGCAATATTGCGCCATGGAAGCGGAATTGCAGCAGTATCTCGACACCTACGAAAGCACCCATGACTACGATGAGTACCATTTTGATCTGGACGACATCGAGCATGACCCCTATGTGCTGATCTCCGCCGTCACCGCCCTGAAAGGAAAAGAGTGGACGATAGCCGAGGTCGGCGGCATCTTGGAGATGCTGTTTGAAAAGCAGTACATCCTAACGGAAACCGTCACCACGGAAACGAGATACCGCACGGAAACCCGAACCGGCTACTATACAGATGCGGAGGGCAATCTGCACAGCTATGAATACACCGTGCAGGTGCCGTACACCTACTACATCTGCACCGTAAAGCTGGAAAACTTCAACCTCTCCCATATGCCGGTCTATATCATGTCGCAGGATCAGCTCTCCCTTTACGCCATGTATATGGCTACTTTGGGCAACCGCCCAGACCTGTTCGGCGGCTCGGAGTACATCGGGAAATACTACACCGCCGACTATGAGAAGTACGAGATACCCCCGGAAGCGCTGGAGGATGAGCAGTTCGCCGCCATCATCAAGGAGGCGGAGAAGTATCTCGGCTACCCCTACGTCTGGGGCGGCAGCACGCCCGCCACCTCCTTCGACTGCTCCGGCTTCGTCAGCTACGTCTACAACAACTGCGGCGTGGGCTGGAGCTTCGGGCGACTGGGCGCTTCGGGGCTGCTGGGCATCTGCACAAGGGTATCCGCCGCCAACCTGCGCCCCGGCGATCTGGTGTTCTTCCAAGGCACCTACGACACGGCGGGCGCATCCCATGTGGGCATTTACGTCGGCAATGATATGATGCTTCACTGCGGCGACCCCATCCAGTACACAAGCCTCAATTCAAGCTACTGGCAATCCCACTTCCTTGCCTACGGGCGCGTACCTGCGCCCTGATCTCTCAGAAAGGAGACGAATATGAACCCGAAAATCAGCAGGCTGCGGGCGGAGCGCGAGAAGAACAACGGCAAAATCGCCGCGCTCCAGACCCGCAACAGAGAAATCGACAGCCAGATCATGGAACTTGAGAACACCGACATCATCGGTATGGTGCGGGAAAGCGGCTTTACGCCGGAACAGCTCGCCCGGCTTCTTCAGTCCATGCGGCAGGGGCAGTTCCCCGCGCCGGAGGCTGAACGGAACGAAACGGAGGAAAAACAGTATGAGGAAGTTTAACACCCGGCTTTTTGCCGGTCTGCTGGCGGTATTCTGCTGCATGACCGCCCTTTCCGCCACCGCCTACGCAGACGGCGGCTATTACGAACAAAGTGAGGACGGAAGCGAAACACCTCCGTCCTCCATTGACAGCATCACCATCTCCACGGAAAGCGTCAAACTGCCGGAGCAGCAGGGCAGCGAGGCGCTGACCCCGGACGGGAATTTGACCCTCATCGACGACATTTTGCAGTCCGCACCCTATGCCAGCGTGGAGGAAGCGGCAGAAAACAAGCAGTTCATCACCGTCCAGAGCAAAAACGGAAACTACTTCTACATCGTCATTGACCGCTCTGGAGACACGGAAAACGTGTATTTCCTCAACCTTGTGGACGAGGCTGACCTCATGGCGCTGATTGAGAACGGCGGCAGCGCCGCAGCCTGCTCCTGCAAGGACAAGTGCGAGGCAGGTGCGGTCAACACCGCCTGCACAGTCTGCAAGACCAATATGACGGAGTGCATGGGAAAGGAAAAGGTCACGGAAAAGACACCGGAACCCGACCCGACACCGGGGACGACCGACAGCCCCGACAAGGACGGCGGCGAAAAGAAGTCCGGCAGCGGTCTTGTTGTGATTGTGCTGCTGCTCCTGATGGCGGGCGGCGGCGCGCTGTACTGGTTCAAGCTCCGTAAGAAAAAGCCCGACACAAAGGGACCTGTGGACTTGGACGATTACGACTACGGCGATGAGGATGAAGATGAGGAATACGAAAACGAGGACGATGCGGACGAGCCGGAGGAAATGGAGGACGCGGATGCATGACCCTTTTCACCAAAAACCCGCTGGAGCGGCTGATGATGCAGCGCCCCTATCCGGGAAAGGAGGAAACGCCCCGCCCCATCGCCCCGGAGGGGCATTTCTGCCATGGCTGCGGGCGGTATGGGCTGGTCTGCCTCCGTCCCTGCTACCGTGACACCGACCTACGGGAAAAGGCGGTGCGGAAAAAGCCGGAGCTGTCTTTGTAACTTTTCTATGACCTGCCCAAAACCCCTTGTATTTTGCGCATAATAATGCTATAATTATGAGCAAGAAAGGAGGATGCGATATGCCGCAGATCAGACCGATTACAGACCTGAGAAACACATCGGAGATTTCCGACGCCTGCCATGCGCGCCGCGAGCCTGTTTTCATCACGAAAAACGGTTACGGCGATCTGGTAGTCATGAGCATTGAAACCTATGAGGAAATGCTGGATTGTATAGCGACGGACAAGGCGATTGCGGACGCGGAGCAGGAGATCGCCGCAGGCGGTCAGCTTCTGGACGCGAAGGAGGCGCTTGGCGCACTGCGGAGGAAGTATTTTGGATAAGTACAGCGTAAAGCTCTCGCCTCGCGCCCTCCGAGATTTGGACGGCATCTATTCGTATATTGCGCGGACGCTTTTAGAGCCGGAAACGGCGCTGAAGCTCGTCGATACCATTACGGAGGAAATCCTCTCGCTGGATTCCATGCCGCGCCGCTGCCCGGAGCGGAAAACCGGCGCGTATGCCGGAAAGGGCTACCGTCAGCTCCTCATCAAAAACTACACCGCCATCTATCGCATTGACGAGGAACACCGTACCGTCGTCGTTGTCACCGTGCGCTACTCGCCCAGTCAGTTCTGACCGGGGAAAACCACACAACCAAATACCAAACGCGAAAAGCAGTCCTTCGGGGCTGCTTTTTGCTATGCAAAAAGGAGAAAAATGAATATGACACACCATAAATTAGTGATCGCGGAAAAGCCCTCCGTCGCCCAGTCCATCGCCGCCGTGCTGGGCGCGACCAAACGCAACGACGGCTATCTTTCAGGAAACGGCTACCTTGTAAGCTGGTGCTTCGGACATCTGGCGGAGCTGGCGGGCGCGGATGTGTACGATGAAAAGTACGCCAAGTGGCGCTATGACGATCTGCCCATCCTGCCCGCAAACTGGCGCTTCACGCTGAAAGCGGACAAAGCCAAACAGTTCGAGCTGCTGCGGGACCTCATGCGCCGGGAGGACGTGTCCGAGGTCATCAACGCCTGCGACGCGGGGCGCGAGGGGGAGCTTATCTTCCGCACCGTCTACTATATGGCGGGCTGCACAAAGACCATGAAGCGGCTGTGGATCTCCTCCATGGAGGACGCCGCCATCAAAAAGGGCTTTGCAGAGCTTCGTCCGGGACGTGAATATGACGGGCTGTATCAGTCCGCCCTCTGCCGCGCCCGCGCGGACTGGCTGGTGGGCATCAACGCCACAAGGCTCTTTTCGGTGCTGTACCACCGCACCCTCAACGTGGGGCGCGTCATGACGCCCACGCTGGCGCTCATCGTCCAGCGGGAGGCGGAGATCGGGGCGTTCCGCCCGGAAGCCTTTTACACGGTAAATCTTCGCTGCGGCGATTTTGCCGCCGTGTCCGAAAAGTTCAAAGAGAAAGCGGAGGCGGACGCCCTCGCTGCCGCCTGCGCCGGTCAGCCGGTCACGGTCAGGACGGTGCAGCGCACGGAAAAAACGGAGAACGCGCCCCGGCTCTACGACCTGACCGCGCTCCAGAGGGAGGCCAACCGCAGCCTCGGCTACACCGCCCAGCAGACGCTTGACTACCTGCAAGCTCTCTATGAAAAGAAGCTCTGCACCTATCCCCGCACGGACAGCCGCTTCCTCACCGACGATATGGAAGCCTCTGTGCCGGAGCTTGTGACCGTTGCCGCCGCCATCTGCGAAACCACCGCACCGGAGGGCGTGAACGCAGGGCAGGTATGCGACAGCAAAAAGGTCAGCGACCACCATGCCATCCTCCCCACCGCAGGCGCGGGCAAGGCGGACGTGTCGGTGCTGCCGCTGGGTGAGCGCGAGCTTTTGCGCCTTGTGGCGGGGCAGCTTCTCCGGGCGGTCAGCGATGCACACCGCTATGCGGAAACCACAGTTACGCTGGAGTGCGGCGGCGCTGTATTCACCGCCAAGGGCAAAACCGTCCTTGATACCGGCTGGAAGCAGTATCTCGCGCAGGAAAAGCAGGACGCCGCGCTGCCGGAGCTGTCGGAGGGGCAGGTATTGGATTGCACCGAAGCCGCCGTAAAGGAGGGCAAGACTGCGCCGCCCAAGCACTTCACCGAAGATACCCTTCTGTCCGCTATGGAGAACGCGGGCAAGGACGATACACCGGAGGACGCCGAGCGAAAAGGCTTGGGAACGCCCGCCACACGCGCCGCCATCATCGAAAAGCTGGTAGCCACGGGCTTTGTGGAGCGCAAGCGGGCGAAGAAGGCCGTCAGCCTTGTGCCTGCCCATACCGGCGTTTCCCTCATCACCGTGCTGCCGGAGCAGCTCCAGTCCCCGCTTCTCACCGCCGAATGGGAATACCGCTTGCAGCAGGTGGAGCGCGGCGAGCTGTCCCCGGACGAGTTCATGACCGGCATTGCGGATATGCTCACGGAGCTGGTAAAAACCTACAAGGTCATCTCCGGCGCGGAGGTGCTGTTCCCCTCCGGCCGGGAGATCATCGGCAAATGCCCCCGCTGCGGCAGCGACGTGACCGAGAGCAAAAAGGGCTTCTTCTGCGAGAAAAACGACTGCCGCTTCGGGCTGTGGCGGGACAACAAGTTCTTTGCCGCCAAGCGCGCCGCGCTGACAAAAAAGGTCGCCGCCGCGCTGCTTGCAGACGGGCGGGTGAAGCTCACCGGCCTTTACTCCGAAAAGACAGGCGGCACCTACGACGCCACCGCCGTGCTGGAGGATACCGGCGAGAGCGTCCGCTTCCGGCTGGAGTTTGATAAGGGGGCCGCGTCATGAAGCTCTCCAAGCTGGAGCAGGAAAGTATCATCCTCTACAACGAGGAAGAATCCACCGCCAGCATCTACACCCACGACCCCAAGCTGAAGCGCAAGCTCAAGCGCCTTGCGGAGAAATACCCGGACAAGGTGTACCCGGATAAGGCCGTCCATGCCGGAGCGGTCAGCTACGCCGTGCCGAAAAGCTGCGTCAGCGTCCGGGAGCCGTTCAGCGACGAGCGGCGCAGAGCCGCCAGCGAACGCGCCAAAAACGCCGGATATACGCCGCCCGCAAGGAGTATATACTCCGAAAATGAATAAGAACCGAGCGCCCGCACAGGAAAGCCTACCCCTGCGCGGGCGCTGCCATTTTAGGGGCAAACAGCCCATGAAATGAAAGGAAGTGCCTATGACACGAAAATCTCCGTATCCGACAAGAGCGGATTATCCGGCATTGATTGAAAATGCCAAGCCTGCGCTGCGCGAGCTGCTGGAAGCGGCCTCCTATGAACGGAGGATCGCCGTTCTCAACGAATGTTCTCTCGATGTGGTCAATACCATCTGCACGATCATGGTGCTGGGGCGGCACAGCCTCTATCTTCGCCGCAAAAAGCCCTTCAGCGCGCCGGACGCGGTATTTGTCCGGTGGGCGGCGGACCTGTGGACGCTGCGTGAGCAGGACAAGGCAGGCGACATCCGCTATCTCTGCGGAAAAACGGATTTATGGGAATATCTTTCGCGGGGGCTTCAGCTCCTGCGTATCGACCTGATGAAAGGAGGCAAAAATGCCAGAGAAGCCCGGTAAAAACAGAGAACAGCTCAAGGAGATCACCGACCGCATCGAGGCGGGCATCCGCGACATCTTTGAATCCGGCGATATGGAAAAGTACCGCAATTACCTGCGAACCATGAGCCGGTTTCACAATTATTCCCTCAACAATCAGGCGCTCATCCACTTGCAGCGCCCGGACGCCACACTTGTGGCGGGCTATAACCGCTGGCGGGACAAGTTCTCCCGCCATGTGCTGCGGGGCGAGAAGGGCATCACCATCATCGCGCCCACGCCGTATAAGAAGAAAATCGAGCAGGAAAAGCTCGACCCGGACACGAAGCTGCCCATTCTGGATGCGGACGGAAAGGTGATTACCGAGGAAAAGGAGGTCGAGATCCCCATGTTCCGCCCGGTAAAGGTGTTCGACTACGCCCAGACGGACGGAAAGCCCCTGCCGGAGCGCGTGGCCAGCCCCGTCGCCAACCTGACCGGCAGCGTGGAGAATTATGAGGCGTTCATGGAGGCGCTGCGCCGTTCCTCTCCCGTGCCGGTGGAGTTCAAGCCGCTGTCTGCGGATATGGACGGCTATTTCAGCCCCAAATCCCAGAGCATCACGCTGCGGGAGGGCATGAGCGAGGTGCAGACGGTATCCGCCGCCGTCCATGAGATCGCCCACGCCAAGCTCCACAACTACGGCTTGCAGCAGGCGGCGGAGCGCAAGGCCAAAAGCCGCAACACCGAGGAGGTGGAGGCCGAAAGCATCTCCTTCATGGTCTGCGCCTACTTCGGCATTGAAACCGGCGCGAACAGCTTCGGCTATGTGGCAACGTGGTCAAAAAACGCCGAGCTGCCGGAGTTCCGCGCCAGTCTGGACACCATCAGCAAGACCGCAAACGGCATCATCACCGACGTGGAAAAGCATTTCGCGGAGGTTTGCAAGGAGCGCGGCATCGAGCTTCCCAAGGACACGGAATATGAGCTTGTCACCATCCCGCCCTCCCGCGCCGACGCACTGGCCTTTGCCGCCGACTACGCGGCGTTCCTGCGCCGGGATATGAACGTTCCCGACAGCGCGGACAGACCAACGGCGGAGACGGTGGCGGACCGGCTGCTTGCCGGTGAGGACGCAGAGCTGCGGAAGGAGCTGGCGGAGCTCGTCAAGCTGGCAGACGAGATCGGCATCGACGACGGCTCCCACGGGCTTCTGGAACGCTTCAACGGTCTGTTCCGCTGGGAATGGCGGGCAAAGGAGGAGCCGCAGCCGGAGGCTAAGGCGGAAATGGACGAAAAAATGACCGAGCTGCCGCCCCTGCCGGAGCTGGAGCAGGGCTATCCCATGCCGGATGCAGCCGTCGGCTTTCAGGAAATGTATCAGTACGGTTACACGGACGGCAATACCATGCTGCCGCTGACCAAGGAGCGCGCCATGGAGCTGTTCTTGCAGGACGTTCCCGTGTTCCTGCTCTATGCCGACAGCACCGAGGCCATGGCGCTGGATGCCGAGGATATTTCCTCCCACACCGGGGTATTCGGCGTGGAGCGCGAGGAATGGGACGCGGTGCGCGGCGTTGTGACGCTGAGCGAACAGGCAGACACGGAAAAGCTGTTTCTGGAAAACCCGCAGGACGCTTTCCTCATCTATCAGATCCGGCGCGGCGGCGAGCTGGACGCTTACCGCTTCATGAACTATGACTACTTGCAGAGCAAGGGCGTTACGCCGGAGCGCGGCGGCTACGACGCGATCTACACCGGCGGGCTTGCCGACTATGGGGACGACAAAACCAATCTGGATATGATTTATCAGCGGTTCAACGTGGATCATCCTGCGGATTTTAAGGGACACAGCCTGTCGGTCAGCGACATCGTTGCCTTGAAGCAAAACGGCGTAGTATCCTGTCATTACGTTGACAGCATCGGCTTCCGGGAGCTTCCCAATTTCCTCAAGCCGGAGAACTACCTCAAAAATGCGGAGATGGCCATGGAGGACGACTACGGCATGATCGACGGCATCATCAACAACGGCCCCAAGCAGTCCACCGTGGCCGATTTGGAGGCGCAGGTCAGGGCGGGCTTTTCCATTTCCCTGACGGAGCTGGCTGCGGCCTCCCACCGCGAACAGAAGAAGCCCTCCGTGCTGGAAAAGCTCAGGGAAAGGACGCCGGAGCAGTCGAAGAATAAAACAGCGCCCAAACGGAGCGCGGAAAGAGAGCTTTGATATGAACGACAAGCATTTCACCCACGATGAAGTCAGCCTTATGAGCATCTACAACGCGGCAGGCACCCGCGAGGGCCTGATCGCAGCCCTCACAGAAATGTGGGGGTATCTGGACGCGGAGGAGGCTGAGCTGCGGGAGCTGACGGACAGCGCCCTCGCAAAGCTGCGCGACATTACCGACGCGGAGTACGCCGCCCTTGACCTGACGCCGGATTTTGACCTCTGAGCAAAGCTGACTGTTTTACGGTCAAGAGCCGGAAAAATCGCAGATTCGCCGCTGGGAGCGCGCCGGATGAGGAATGTATCATCCGGCGCGTTTCAGTTTGAAAATCGCCGTTTTTCCCAAGTCATGAGCCGGAGAAAATACCCCAAAATCGCGCCTGCTTCGCGCAGGAGGCGCAGAAAGGCCATTTATGAGAACAGGACTGACAAAAGCGCAGAAAATCACGGAAATCACCTTTGACGAGAAAGAATCCCTTATCCATATCCGCACCCACAATACTGACCTCAAGAACCGTCTTGCCGCCTACGCCGCGCAGCACCCCGCAGAGTGCCGCCTGCTGGACGCAGACCCCGACACAGGCTGCATGGATTTTGAAATCTTAAAGGGGCGCTTGTCCTTCCGCCTGACCGCGCCGTACAGTGAGAAACGGAAACAGGCGGCGAGCGAGGCGGCGAAAAGAAACGGCTTCAACAGAAAACCATGAGAGGAGGATTTTGCTTATGCCAAACAAACTGCAAGCCTACGCGGAGCAAGCGGAGCGCACCGCGCGGCAGATCACCGGCAGCCATCTGGCGTGGACGGCGTTCCTGACCACCGCCGCAAGGCTGTATAAATACCCCTACAACGAGCAGCTCATGATCTATATGCAGCGCCCGGAGGCCACCGCCTGCGCAGAGTACGACTTCTGGAACGAGAAGATGGGGCGCTATGTCCGGCGCGGCAGCACGGGCATCGCCCTCATTGACGCTACCGGCTACAAGCCAAGGCTCAAATACGTCTTTGACGTTTCCGACACCGGCGGAAAGGAAAACGCCCGCCGCGTCAACTTGTGGGAGCTGAAAGACGCGCATACCGACAGCGTGAGCGCCATGCTGGAGCGTAATTACAGCGTTTCCGGCAAAAACGGCCTTGCGGAGCAGTTCGAGAGCGTCGCTTCTCAGCTTGCTGCGGAATACTGGCGCGACCATTCCCGCGACATCCTCGGCATCGTTGCGGATTCCTATCTGGAGGAGTATGATGATTACAACATCGAGGTGGCGTTCAAAAACGCCGCGGCGGTCAGCATCACCTACTCCCTCATGTCCCGCTGCGGGATGCAGCCGGAGGATCACTTTGAACACGAGGATTTTTTCAGCATCTTTGATTTCAACACCCCTCGCACGGTGGCGGCACTCGGCACGGCGGTCAGCGAGATTAACGAACAGGTTTTGCGGCAGATCGAAGTCACGATACGAAATTATGAGCGCGAACACAGCGCGGAAAGGACGGCAGAGCATGGAGAACAACCTGACTTACACGATGAACGGAGATTACATGATCCCCGACCTGAAGATCGAGGTGCCGGAGCAGCCCCTCGGCAAGTACGGGCGGATGCGCCAGAAGTACCTGAAGGAGCATCGGCCCATCCTCTGGAACCAGATGATCTTGGAGGAAGCCCTGTTCCCGCACCTGCTGGAGATCGAGCAGGCGGCGCAGAGCCGCTTAGAGCAGATGATGCCGGAGCTGGCATCGGAGGCCGGAGCGACGGAAGCTCTGAAAGCCCGCGACCCAATGAAATGGGTGGGCCTGATGAACGCCTGCAAGGCGCAGGCGGAGGAAGTGATTCTCGCGGAGCTGATCTACGCATAAGCGAGCACCCCGCACGGGGCGGTCAGCTATCCTTTTTCCCCACCGAAGCGGAACAGATTACAGCCATAGAAGAAGCGGAGAGCGTTGCGCAGACGCCCTTCGCTTTTTCCGTTTCTCAGGAGCAGCTTGACCATGTGCTGCGGCTGGGCGGTAACGAGGACAATACCCGCATGGTCATTGCCGCCGCGTTCCAGAAGCAGAAGTCCACGGAGGACATTGCCGCGCTGCTGCAAAGCACCTTTCACGGCGGCAACGGCTTTAAGACGCCGGAGGGCGAGCTTTCCGCATGCTACGCCGTAGACGGCATCCACATCGCCCCCGGCAGGAGCGCGGAGTATGTGCGCAGCGCGCAGGTGATCGCATGGCAGGATGCCGCCGCGCACATTTCCCAGCTTATGGACAGCGGCGCGTATGCCTCCAATGTGGAGCTTGCCGAGGCAGGGCAACATGAGAGGATGCAGCTTGCCCAAGCCCTCTGGTATCTGAAACACGATCTCAGCGACGAGGCGCGGGAGCAGGGCTATCTCTCCTGTATGGATACGCTGCGGGGCGGCGGATTCCCTGATGAAACGGCGCGGCTGGCGGAGCAACTGACAAACACAGATTTCCGTGAAACGCTCTCCGGCGAGTTCGCGCAGTTTTACGCCGCCCATGAGCAGGACAGAAGTCTGCTGCGATTCCACTATCACAAGCTCGATCAGATTTGGCAGAGCCTGCGGGACCTGTCCTTGCCCCGCAGGGCGTATTCCTCCGAAATGGCCGCAGTGCCGGAGCTGGGGCGCTTCATCACGGAGGACGAGATCGACCACGCGCTGGATCGCGGCAGCGGTGTGGAGGGCGGCAAGGGCAGGATCTACGAATACTTCACCGCCGACCATACCGGCAAGGAAAAGGCAGCTTTCCTCAAAGATGAGTACGGCATAGGCGGGCGCTCCCATGCCGTTTCCGGTGCATCCCATAGTGATGAAAGCCACGACAGCCGCGGCATTGTCCTGAAAAAAGCAGGCTGTGCCAATGTGGAGCTGAGTTGGACGAAGGTGGCCGCAAGGATTGACAGCCTCATTCAGAAGGACCGCTTCCTCTCTCCAAGGGAAAAGGAGCGCTACGCCCAGCTTCAGCGGGAAAAGGAAGCGGAGCGTGAACTGCCAACACAGGCACAGATTGACTACAATTCCATCAAGGAAGCCCACCCGGACGACATCGTGCTGTTTCAGGTGGGCGATTTCTTTGAGATGTACGGCGAGGACGCAAAACAGGCGGCGGAGCTGCTTGATCTCAACCTTACCACAAGGGCGATACCCGGCGCTGGGCGTGTGGAAATGTGCGGCGTTCCGTCGCACAATTTAGAGATGTATGTAGAGAAATTGCGCGATAAGTATGATGTGACGATTGCCGAAGCGCCAGACTTTAGAGGTGAGCGCCACATTTACACGCTGCGCTCTATCGACCATGAAGCAGAAGCCGCCATCAATGCTTATGAAGCAGAGTTCGGCGCGGACGGCACGAGGGTGTTCCGCGACCCCGCCGCAGAGCAAGTTCAGCCCACGGTGCAGGAACGTTTGGAGCATTACAGGCCGGTGGTGATGGCAGCGGTTTCGGAGGATACGGCCTATCGCAACGCCTGCGGGCACTCTGACCGGGAAAATGCGGAGATCGAGTGTAATGCAGCCGTGCGCCGCGCCGTTCTCAATTCAAAAGATATGGATCTTATCCGGCTATTTTCGGATATGCCGGAGTTCCGCAGCCGCCTGCACCGAGAGACTTTTGAGGGAACCTATGCGCGGCTCCATGATCTGCTGCGTCCGCTCTCGCAGGACGATATAGACGATGCACTCCGTGCATGGAACGGAAATATCGAGAGCAAGCACGCCGTAGTGCGGTATATGGAGCAGCACGGGCGCGAAAAAGAAACCGCCGCATGGCTCGCCCGCGAGTATGGAGGGAATGAAAGCAAAAGCCTTTTTATCGTCCGCGCCGGAAGCCCGGAAACCGTTGAACTGACGTGGCCGAAGGTGCAGCGGCGGATTGCCCAACTCATTCAATCCGATAACTTCTACACCGAGCAGGAACAGGACAACTTTGACAATATTGACCCCATCGCCATCCGGGAAGCGCTTGCTGAACGCGGTATTGTAAATGGGCAGGTTGTGGATGCGGAAGCTAATCGCAACAGCCCCTTCGTCCGGCAGGTCATGGCGGATGTAGAGCGGATCGCGGCGCAGGAAGCGCAGGCGGCGTACATGGACTCACCGGACCGTTTTTCCATCCGTCTGCACCCCAACGAGGGCGGCATTACCGGCATCTGGGACTCGGCCCTTGACCGCTTCTATGAGGAGGGTGGGCAGGTGCTTCGCTTCGCGGAGCAATCTAACGCCATTGACTACCTCTCCAGTATTCAGCGCAGCCGCGTATGGAGCCGGACGTGTCGGTTTTCACAACGCCGCTGGGGAATGCCTATCGCGTGGGCGACGGCTTTTCTTCCACCGCAGCCGAACAGCGGGATACTCTGATGGTGGTCGAGCGTGTAGACGAAGATAATGTTTGGTACACTCTGCCAAGCGTCCCGGAGCAGGAAACGGTCAGCGTAGACCGCACCGTTTTTGAGCGTTACCTCGACACCGGCTATTTCTTCGCTACGGAGCAGACGCAACCTGTCAAGGAGATCACTGCCGAAAACGAACAGGAAAACATGATTTTCCGTGCGCCGTATGCCGTGGGCGATACCGTCTATCTGGACAACACACCCTTTGAGATCACGGAGGTCGGCGCGCTCAATGTGCAGCTTCGTGACCCTGCGCTCCGCTATCCCGTATTCCGCGCCGAAAGCCGCGAGAACTTTGAGCAGCTGCTGCGCCGGGATGAGAGAAACGCCGCCATGACAGATTTCCTTCCCGCACGGAACAGAAACGACGACCTCCGCGACCTCCTGATGAACGGCATCCTCACGCCTGGCATCCGGGACGAGGTGCGGGAGCTGTTCCGGCAGGGCGAGGGCAACGCCGCCATCGGTGCGTATCTTTCCAACGTTTTCGCCGCGTCGGACGCGGACACCATGACGCTGGAGGACGGCACCGAGGCAGATTTCATCACCTCGAGAAGCGGCTTTCAGGCACAGGTGCATGGGGAAAAGGGCGTACACGCCCTCGGATTGTTGTGGCCGGACGCCGCTCCCGTGCTGCGCGCCGCTTTTCTGGAGGAAGCGCAGACGCAGAGCCGGACACAGACACAGCCTGAACCAGATATTTCTCATCCTGAACAGCCAGCATCGGAGGCGACTGAACCGGAGCAGCCACAGTTTACCACGGAAACCGTGGCGGTATATCCCGGTGACAAAAACAACCTCCCCTATGATGTAGAGATTCGTACCCTGCGCTTTGACGAGCCGGAACATGACCCGCCCGCACCGCTGCCGCCTGCGGAAAACTTCCGTATCACGGATGACAATTTAGGCATCGGCGGCGCAAAGGCGAAGTTCCGGGCGAATATGGCGGCAATCAATCTCCTGAAGGAGCTGGAGTTTGAGGGCGCACAGGCCACGCCTGAACAGCAGGAAATTCTCTCCCGCTATGTCGGCTGGGGCGGTCTTGCGGATGCTTTTGATGAAAGCAAGGATAACTGGAAAGACGAATTTGCGGAGCTGTACGCCACGCTATCCCCGGAGGAATACGCCGCCGCCAGAGCTTCCACGCTGAACGCTCACTACACCAGCCCCACGGTTATCAAGGCGATCTATGAGGCGGTGGGCAACATGGGCTTCCAGACCGGCAACATCTTGGAGCCTGCCATGGGCGTGGGCAACTTCTTCGGTATGCTGCCGGAGAGCATGGAAAGCAGCAGGCTCTACGGCGTGGAGCTGGATTCCATTACGGGACGCATCGCCAAGCAGCTCTATCCCAAGGCAGACATTACCGTGGCAGGCTTTGAAACCACCGACAGACGGGATTTCTTCGACCTTGCCATCGGCAACGTGCCCTTTGGACAGTACCAGGTCAACGACCGGGCTTACAACAAGCTCGGTTTTTCCATCCATGACTACTTTTTCGCCAAAACACTGGATCAGGTGCGTCCGGGCGGCGTGATCGCCTTTGTGACCTCCCGCTATACGATGGACAAACAATCTCCCGAAGTCCGTAAGTACATCGCGCAGCGGGCGGAGCTGCTGGGCGCGATCCGCCTGCCCAACAATGCGTTCAAGGCCAACGCCGGTACGGAGGTGGTGTCCGACATCATCTTCCTGCAAAAGCGTGACAGACCCATCGACATTGAACCTGACTGGGTGCATCTCGGTGAAAATGAGGACGGATTTTCCATCAATCAGTATTTCATCGACAACCCCGAAATGGTATTAGGCCGACAGACCTCGGAGAGTACGCAGTACGGCAGACAGGACTTTACTGTGGAACCGTATGAGGATTTGGACCTTGCCACGCAGCTCAGATACGCCATTCAGAATATCGGCGGCAAGTACGAAGCCGCAGAGTTGCCTGACCTCGGTGAGAACGAAACCATACAGGATACCATTTCCGCAGACCCCAACGTGAAGAATTACAGCTATGCCGTGGTGGACGGCGAGGTGTACTACCGTGAGAACTCCGTCATGGTCAAGCCCAACCTGAACGCCACCGCAAAGGAGCGCGTCAAGGGAATGGCAGAGCTGCGGGACTGCGTTCACCGGCTCATCGACCTTCAGATCGACCTTCAGATGTGGGAATCCGACGACATTTCCATACGCGCCGAGCAGCAGAAGCTCAACCGCCTCTATGACCGCTTCACCGAGAAATATGGCCTCATCAACAGCCGGGGCAACGCCCTCGCCTTTGCAGACGACAGCTCTTATTACCTGCTCTGCTCCCTTGAAATGCTGGACGATGAGGACAAGACCAAGCTCAAGGGCAAGGCGGATATGTTCACCAAGCGCACCATCCGGCAGCGGCAGTCCGTTACCAGCGTGGACACCGCCGCAGAAGCCCTCGCCCTGTCCATTGGGGAAAAAGCCCGCGTGGATATGGCGTATATGTCCCAGCTCACCGGCAAGAGTGAGGACGACATCATCGACGAGCTGAACGGCGTCATTTTCCTCGACCCTGTTTACGGCGACTGGCAGACAGCGGACGAATACCTCTCCGGCAACGTCCGGCAGAAGCTGCGGGAGGCGGAGAACGCCGCCGTTGACAGCCCCGGCTATCTGCCCAACGTGGAGGCATTGCGCGCCGCACAGCCGAAAGACCTTGACGCTTCGGAGATCGAGGTGCGCCTCGGCGCGACGTGGATCGACAAGAAGTACATTCAGCAGTTCATGTTCGAGCTGTTGGAGCCGCCTCTGTATGCCCGCCGCTCCTTGGAGGTCAACTACTCGGAGTTCACGGCGGAGTGGAACATCTCCGGCAAGAACAGCATCCCCTACAACGACATCAACGCTCGCATGACCTACGGCACCGACTGCGCCAACGCCTACAAAATCCTTGAAGATACGCTGAACCTGCGCGACGTGCGCATCTACGACACCGTAAGGGATGCGGACGGCACGGAAAAGCGCGTCCTTAACAGCAAGGAAACCACCCTCGCCCAGCAGAAGCAGCAGGCCATCAAGGAGGCGTTCCGGGACTGGATATGGCGCGACCCCGACAGGCGGCGGGAGCTGGTGCAGCTCTACAATGAGCGCTTCAATTCCACCCGTCCCCGGGAATATGACGG
>ERZ824473.1441-NODE-1441-length-33732-cov-4.862547_pt1 | contig 33732 bp, 45 predicted proteins | sample MGYA00519874_ERZ824473 | MGnify/ENA primary metagenome ERZ824473 (study PRJEB31778, sample SAMEA3449151) | human gut metagenome | biome: human gut; feature: human-associated habitat; material: faeces | place: United Kingdom | collected 2010/2012 ... | reverse complement strand
AAGTTCTGTTTTTCCAACACCTGTTGGACCAACAAATATGAATGATGGTGGTCTTTTTGTGCTCTTCAAGCCTACTCTATTTCTTCTTATTGCTCTTGAAACCGCCTCAACTGCCTCATTTTGGCCTATAATTCTCTTATGCAAATTGTCTTCTAAATTCAACAATTTCTTTGTTTCTTCTTCTGTAATTTTGTTTACTGGAATCTTCGTCCAGCTTTCTATTACGTTTGCAATGTCTTGTGTTGTTAAATCTTTAGGTTGCATTCTTTTTTTCAAATTATCAATTTGCTCTAGTAATGCACACTCTTGTGTTTTAAGTTCTGCTGCTTTTTGATAATCTTCTGTAGAATCGGCTTGTGCTGCTTCTTCTTTTTGGGTTTGAACTTCTTTTAGCTGATTATTTAACACTTCTAGATCATATAAATCTTTGTCATTTAAATTTATCTTTGAGCACGCTTCATCTAATATATCAATTGCCTTGTCTGGTAAAAATCTATCATGAATATATTTTTCAGACATATTTACAATCTGTCTAATTATATCATTCGAAATCTTTACATGATGATAATCTTCATAATACTGCTTAATTCCTTGTAATATTGAAATTGCATCTTCAACAGATGGCTCTTCCACAATTATTGGTTGGAATCTTCTCTCTAAAGCAGTATCTTTTTCAATATATTTTCTATATTCCTTTAAAGTAGTAGTACCAATCATTTGTAGCTCACCATTTGCAAGTGATGGTTTCAAAATATTTGCCGCATTCATCGAATGTTCCGCATCTCCAGCTCCTATAATGTTATGAATTTCATCAATTACTAAAATAATATTTCCATCGTTTCTACATTCATCTATTATAGCCTTCATTCTAGCCTCAAATTGGCCTCTGAACTGTGTTCCAGCAATTACGGCTGTCATGTCTAATAGATAAACTTCTTTGTTTAAAAGTTTCGCTGGTACACTTCCGCTTGCAATTCTAAGAGCTAAGCCTTGAGCAATAGCTGTTTTTCCAACACCTGGCTCACCAATTAAACATGGGTTATTTTTAGAACGTCTATTTAAAATTTGTATCATTCTTTCAATTTCTTTGTCTCTTCCAATAACTCTATCAATTTGATTATTCTTAGCCTTAACTGTTAAATTCGTTCCATAAGTGTCTAGTGCTTTTCTCTTTTTATTTGTTTTAGTTTTCTCTTTAACCTTTTGCGTTCCACCAGATGAATAATTTGATGACTCATCTCCATTTTGTTTTATTCCAAACAATCCAGAAAAAATTGAACCAAGAGGAACTCCTTGAGCACCCTCTATTTCACTTTCCCCATTCATCATCTCTGAAAGTTCATCTGCATCTATATCGCTTATATTTTCTGATAAATTTTTAAACATTGTATCTAATTTATTAGATAAATCTTGTATATCTTTATCCGATAGATTAGCTTGTTTCGCCATTGTATCTATTGGATTTATTCCCTTCTTTTTAGCACATTCATAACATAAACCTTCAACTTCGGCTTTACCATCTGCACTCTGTTTATTTATAAATATTACTGCTGTGTTTTTCTTACACATTGAACATAACATATATTAAAACTCCTATCTTCAATTTACTATTCAACAAGTATATAATACTATAAAATAGTCAAATAGTCAATAAATTGGTTTTTGTTCACAAACAATTCAATTTCCCCCATTTTGTCTGTTCTTAATATTTTACATTTTATTTTGTTAAGTCTTTCTATTGTTCCATCAGATGGATGCCCAAAGCTATTGTCTTTTCCAACTCCAATTAGTGCAATCTCTGGCATTACAGCTTTAATAAAATCTTCTGTTGATGAACTTTTAGAACCATGATGTGCTACTTTTAAAATATTTGATTTTAATATTTTTACATTCCTTTTATATTTTGCAAGTATTGCTTTTTCTGCAATTTCTTCTATGTCTCCAGTCAGCATTATTGAAAAATTTTTGTATTCTAGTTTGCAAACAAGCGAATTATTGTTTAAAACATTTTCATTAATTTTATTCTTTGAGTCTGGCCATAAAACTCTTAACCTTATCTCTTTTTCTATATTTATCACATCTCCAGCTTCTACAACAATAACTTTAATTTTCTTTTCATGTGCTAATTTAATAAATTTTTTATAATTATTAGAGTTTTCAAATTGTCTTGCAATTATTGCTTTTTTTACTTTCAGCTCTTGCATAACAGTCAATACTCCACCAACATGATCTTCGTCAAAATGCGATATAATCACATAATCCAATGTTTTTATTCTTCTGTCTAATAAATATGGAACTAAAATTTTTTCTCCTATATCATAATCTGGATTCTTGCTTCCACCGCCATCAATTAAAATATTCTTTCCTCTTACAGTTTTTACAAGCATGCTGTCTCCTTGTCCTACGTCTATAAAATAGATTTTTAGTTTTTCATCAATATTTATAAAAGTGCAAACCTGCATAACAATAAATATTATTAATGTAATTATTGTTAAGATTTTAGTAATTCTCTTTTTGTTATGTATTAATGTGGCAATTATTGCATAGGTTAAAAACACTACTATAAGCCATGGAGTTTTTACAGTATAATTTCCAAATGGAATTTTAGAAATTAATTCTATTGTCTTTATTAGAATTTTTAAAATAATTTGCAATGGAAATGCTATTAATTTTGACACAGGAAAACAAACTGTTGAAATAATTACCATAAACATACCTAATATTATGCATATTCCAAGCAATGGACCAGCTAACAAATTTGATATTACTGAGTTTATTGGAATTGTATTAAATTCATAAATTGAAATTGGAAGAATTAAAATATTGGCACTAAAAGTAAGCATTGCACTCTCATATAAATACTTTTTTACTTTGTTATTAAACTGTTTTTGTGTGAATTTAGAATAAAAAATTATTATGCTTAAAGTTGCAAGATATGACAACTGTAATCCAACATCAAAAATCGCAAATGGATTATTTAATAATGTTAATAGCAATGCTATTGAAATTGTTGTATATGTATCTTGTTTTCTATAAATTAAAGTTGCAAACATTGCTATAATAGTTGATATTCCAGCTCTTACAACCGATGGGCTCATGTTAACAATAACCATAAAAATTAAGATAAATATTATAGATAAAATTTTTCTTTTTCGTATTCCGAAATATCTTTTGGCTTAAAACAGTGTTTATTCCTAACACCAAATACGACAAATGAGCTCCAGATACTGCTAACATGTGCGATAAGTTACATTTTCTAAAGTCTTCTTTTATATCACTTTCTATATCAGATGTGTCTCCTAATAAAATTCCCTGTTCGAGTTCAGCTTCTTGCTTTGGTAACAACTTCTTTAAATTTTGTTTAAAAGTTAGTGATAGCTTATTTATTACTGCAAATATTGGATTGATGTTTTTTGTTTTAATCAGATTTACTTCACCATCTACCATTAATGAACCACATATCTTTTTAGTCTTTAAATATTTCATATAATCATATCCTTTATAATTCCTTTTCTCTGTTGGCTTCTTATACGTTCCTGTAACAGCTATTTTATTGCCGTATTCTAATTTTGAAACATTTTCTTTTTTATCTATATATACTGTTAATTTTAATTTATTTTCTATTTTAATATTAACAGAATACTTATAATCAGTCTCCTTTATTTGACTGCACACAGTTCCCGTTATTGCAATGTTTTCATCAGCTAATTTATACATTTTATTGTATTTATTATTTAAATTATTGGTCTGCTGGCAAGACAATAAACATGGTACAATACATATTGCAATAATTACAATTTTTTTCTTTTTTATTATTTTCCAAAATACAATCCCAATAATTCCTGCAAGCAAAATTAAGAGTATACTTTGCTTAAAGTATACCCCTATAATTATTCCTAATATGTATGATATAGTAACAATTAAAAGTGGTCTTTTCACTAACATTCTCCTTTTAAATTGCCCTATATTATTTATAAAACTCTATATTATTACGTCGTGCTCTTATTAGATTAACCTTCTAGCTGTAGCATATCTCGTGTTATAGCTTCCTGTTAATAAGTTTGATATTTTTACACAATATCCACTTCCAGAAGAAGCGTGTATAAATTCGCCATTTCCAATATATATTCCACAATGACCTATGCCATCCATTGTCTCATAATCTAAGAAGAATACCAAGTCCCCAGCTTGTAAATCTTCTTTTGCAACATATGTTCCAACTTTAGATTGAGCTATTGCAGAATGGCTTAATGTATATCCAAATTTCTTGTATACATACATTGTAAATCCAGAACAGTCAAAAGATTTATCCCCCGAACCTCCATAAACATATGGACATCCTAAATATTGTTTTGCATATTCTACAATCTCTTGTCCCTTTGAAGTTTCTTCTGTTGTAGTTTCAGTAGTTACACTTGAAACAGTTGTAGCGCTTTCTCTATTAGCGCTACTTCTATTTGTTTCTTCTGTTTTTTTATCTGACAATAGTTCTTTATAAATATATCCACTGTAATCTTTATATGTAACTTTGTACCAATCTCCTGATTCTCCAACAACTGTAACATCAGTATTTCTAATTAAAGTTGTTACAATTCCAGCACTTGTTGAAGGTTCTTTTCTAACATATACTGACGAAGCATTAATGTATTTGGTTGTTTTAGTATAATTTGTATCTGATGAAGTTGTATCGTCATTATTATCCGTATTAGTTTTGGTATCAGTTTGTTCCTCACCCTTGTCATCATTATTGCTAGTATCTGTGGTGTTATTATCTGTACTTGAGCCAGTATTTTTATCTTCTGAACTCTTAACTTGTCCCACACTTGAATCTTTTACTATCCAGCCAGCAATTTCACTTGTTTCTATAAATATCCAGTTATTTGCTGTTGTAATAACAGTAACTTCATCACCAGCTTTTGCCGTTCCAAGATTATTCGCATTTATTAATGGTAATATTTTTATTGTAACATCTTTTTCAAGTTTTAAGGTAGAATTTGGTGTTACAGTGTTTGATGTGGTTTGACTTGAAGTCGTTCCATTGTTTTTATTTTCTGTTGAATTTGCACCAGAATTATTTTTGTTATTATCGGTTGGTGTCGTATCGTTTGCTTCTGTTGATGTTTTATCAACTTTTACATAGTCTTTACTAACATAGCCTTCATTTTCTCCAACCTTAACTTTATACCAATTTCCTTCTTCTGATATGATTTCCAACTCATCGTCCATGTTAAGTAACTTTACCACTGACGAATCAGTTGAAGCTTTACTTCTTAAATTCAAAGTTTCTGTTGTTACTTTTCCTGTAGCTGCCTGTACCTTAGTCGTGAATACTATCATTGATATTGCTATTATTATGCTTGATATTGTTGTTTTTTTCATATTTATTAGCTTTCCTTTCGTAAGTTATAAATCTGATTAGTTCATCCTCTGTTTCTTTAGTATTTACGCTTAAAGTATATACTTAAATCGGCCAAAAGTCAATTTAATTTGGCAATTTTTCAGGCATTTTATTGTTCTCTCAAAAAAAGATTCACTTATAAAATTGCATTTTTATTAATTTTTAATATCAAAAAATAAATTCATTATATTACTTTTCGCTATAGCGAATTTTAAATATAAAAAAAGGTAGGATTAATCCTACCCCGTCAAGAAAGTTTAGGTAGGTTGACCTTCCTACATCTCCTAACTACGGGTGGCGGCTGCCTGTTCCGCCCTCAGAAACTTTCTTTACATTATTATATGCTATATTTATTTTAACATACATTGTTTTCATTTGCAAGTAATTATTCATATTTTTTTGCATATCCATTTTTTAAGTATATATTTTTCTTTCTTTCGGTCATAGTAAATAATGTTTTAGCAAACATAGTGCCTTTACTACTTATCCTTACTGCAACCAACACAAAAGCATTGTCTATTTTATATTCTTTTATATACTCTATTGAATCCTGATTAGGATTTCTTGCAACATATGTTGGATTATTTATTATATTCTTTATATCTTCTCCATATTTTTCATAGTCCTCAAAATGTTGTTTTTTCATATGCTCTATATTACTATCACCTAAGAATATAGGTAATTCTTCTTTATAATTTAAATCCAATAATTCTATTACTTTATAATTTACCATACCAATCTGTTTATTCATTTTACTTTCCTCTCTTGACTTTAATTATTTTATCATATATTGGCATTAATAACAATAATATGCATCAATAAATTTGGGTATATGGCAAAACTAAAATCATATAATTTTCTTTGTTTACAATAAATCTAAAAAAAGATAATAATAAAAATAGCAAGATATTACAAATCTCTGTAACCCTTGCTATTTTCATTTGTAATTATTTAGTGGGACGGCGTTCCCCACATCTCTTTTAAGACCATCTCTGGCGTGATAGCTGCCTTACTATCCTTAAATAATTACTTATTAATATTATGATTATTTATTCTCTAAATATTCATAAATTATTCAATTATATCAGAAACAACTCCTGATCCAACTGAACAAATTTTATGTTTTTGTATGTTTTTATATATTCTTGTATCACTTTATATTGCTGGTTTTTAGCATTATTTGTTTTTTATTTATTCCTATATTATCTTGAACTAAAGTGTTAAAAAAGTGTTAAAGTTAAGAATAGTTATCTATACAATTACAGTCAATATCTTTTATTTTTTTGCTATATTTCATTATTTCTTTAATTTCTTCTGGAGTCCAATAATCATTTTCTCTTTTCATTTCATGTTTAAATTCTTGATATTTTTTCTCATTTATTACAACTATTTTTTTCATATGTTCTTCTCCTTCTTTAGAGAAACGCGTTTCTTTTTATGATTAAATTATATAATAAAATTCGACAAAGTCATATTTTGAGTCACTCAAATACTAATTGGCTTATAAACCAAATATAAGGAAGCTATAATGCTCCCTCAATCTTCTTTTTTATGTATTCATCTATTTTTATGCTTTGCTCTATTATATCTTCATATCGGCTATTGTTCTTTATCTTTAGTTCAAGCTTTTTTACTTCTTCCATAAGCTTGTACCTCCCCTAATTCTATAATAACAGTTTTTGTCTGCGAAGTCTGTCGAATCGTGTAAATAAATTGATAATTTTTTCGGTTTATATTGCATAAATCCGTTTTATTTGATATATTATAGAAAATTATCAATCACCTCATACATGTGTGTGTATTAATCAGCGATTATCTGCTGATTGTAAGGCAGTGGTCTTTCTAACCGCTGATATACTGCACACACATTGGCAGTTAAAAATTTACAAAAACGGAGGTGAATCCATTGAAGCAAAACGAAATAGCAACAAGATATTTAGGACTTTCTTTAATTTTTTTAATTGTAGGTGTAGTTTTATGTTTTTTAGCCAATCTAGGATATAGTTCATACATAAAGCTTCAATCTGCAGACAAAAAAATTGAAGTTCACGCACAGAACTTCAATAGCATTGATAATTGATGTAAGGGGCTTCGGCTCCTTGTTTTATTTTATATCATTTGTATATTTTATATACTTAATTTCATAAGTTGTCAATACAGAATGTATATTTTTAATTTACTTTTAAAATTTTTGTAATACTTCTGTAACACTATATTACTACAATTTCGAATTTTTGTCAATCACTCATTTTACATGTTGATACTACATTTTGTATAATTTTATGATTCATTGGATCAAAAATTAACTTACGACATTACGTTTTAAGGTGTTTTTATTTTCAAAGAATATAACTTGTTGTCTAAAATTTTGTATTTTTTCGCTATAGCGAAAATTGATATAAAAAAAAGAGGTAGGATTGCTCCTACCGAAAAATCTATCTGAATAATTTATTAAATGTATTTTTTCCAACTATCCCATCTGCAGATAATCCATTTCTTTTTTGAAATTCTCGTACTGCAATTTCTGTTGCAGGTCCAAATATTCCGTCCGCATCTATGTTAAATGAGTGGCAAATAAGCATTGACTGAATTAGCCAAGTGATGTTGCCCTCTGCACCTTTTCTAACATTTATACAAGCATTGTACGTGTTAGCTCCAAATATTCCATCGACTGCTAGTTTACTTCCAAACTGTTTATTTAATTCTGTTTGTAGCCCCTTCACCAATGCCTTCTTTGTCTCATTTCCATAAATATTATCTACAGCAATATTTAGCCCGTATCTATCATTTAGAGTTGCTTGTATTCTTGCGATGTTGCCCTCTGAAACATTTTCTTGTGGTTGAGGTATAATTTCATTACTTGACTCAAAATTTGTAATCTCATCGAATGGAAATTTGTCTCCAGGGCAAGATGTAGCACATACATCTCTATGAGCCTGTACTGTTGTTATATTGTACTTATTCTTTAAATATGCAACTAATTCTTTTCCTGCTTCTTTTTGAGTTTCTGGCATATCTTCTTCCATATAATTTCCTTCAAAGCATATTCCTAAAGAATTGTTATTTGAACCGTATGCATGTGCTCCCACTTTGTCTTCTGGACGAAGTCTATATACTTTACCATCTTTTCTTACTAAAAAGTGATATCCAGCTCCACTCCAACCATTGTTTAAATGCCATCTGTGAATATCTTCAGCAGAACAGTTCTTTGCATCTGCATGATGTAGAATTATTCTTTGTGTTGCTTTTCTTGTCGACATATCTTTGAATTGTAAGTTAGTTTCAATTATTTCCATCTATTTATCCTCCTTATTTGTAACAACTTTTTGACCTAGCAAATATGTACCAATAACACCTTGAATAACAGCTATTATTTGAACTATTTGTATTGCATATGGTATTGTGATACCATCTACAGCATTAATTCCTGCAACTAATGCACTTATAATTGCTAAAATATTTGTAGCATATTTTGCTATCTTCTTTAACTTTTCCATGACTTTCCCTCCTCTTATTTAATAATTAAAGCTATAACAGCACCAACAATCGCACCTACAATGGATAAGATTATTTTATCTCTTATAGCTTTTTTAACTTCTTTATAGTCTTTTGCTGGCTCATTCTCTATGTTGCCAACTCTGGTATCAAGCTTATTTACATCTTCTCGCATTAATTTTACTTCTGTCGCAATTTCTTTGATAGAATATGTAAGTTCGTGAATATCTTCAAGTTTGTTATTTATGTCTTTAAATTTGTCATCATGTTCGTCTAATCTTTTTGTATTAGACTTGCTTCTGTCCTCAACCTCTTGAAGCTTGATTATATCTGACTTTTCCATAGATTATTCCTCCGCTTTTTCTTCTGTGCTCGCTGTTGTCTCCTCAGTTATGTTGTCGGTTTCTTCTGTATTCTCTGTTGCTTCTGCATAAACTTCTTCTGCTTTTAGTACTAATGAGCTATATTCTTCGTCACTAATCTTGTTCATCGCATAAAATATATTTAGCTTATTCTCAATTTGCTCCTTCTCTACATAATATTTCTTTTCAATTAATTTTAATAATAATTCTGATATTCTCATATTAATTACACCTCTTCTTTCAAATCATTTTCTAAATTATCTAGCAATAAAGCACTTGTCTCTGTTGTATTTAGCAAGTTCTCTATATTGCTTAATCTTTCATTGTATTCCTTTGCTTGATTATTAAACATTGTTTCAATATCTTTTTTGTATGTTATATCTAGTGTTGCTAATTCGTCGTCTACACTAATGTTTGTGACATTCTTATATGTATATAGTATTTTATCTATTACAGCTTGTTGCTCTGGAGTATATGGAATTATTTCCTCTTGCTCTAATGGAATCTCAAAAAGTAGATTGTTCTCATCTATATATTTTTTAAAAGTATCTATATCAGGGCAAATTTCTTTACTTATTTTTATATAAATTGTTGAACGATTATCTTGATTTATACAAAAACCTTCTTCATTTACTTTTTGCTGCCAAAAGCTTGCCCAATTCTTTTCTTTAAATTGATTACATAAGGCTCCAATAGTTTTATATTGGTTTTCACTTTTTACAAATTTTAGTCCTGTATAAATATCAAAACAATTATAATTCTCCGTTGAATATGCTCTATTCATGCCCGCCGTATTTTTATATTCATTGCCATTAATCGATATTCTCTTATTATGTATCCCATCTTTAGCTAAATAACTACCTTCGTAAAGTTTTTGTCCTTCTGCAAGTGGGAATAATATTTCTTGTTCTTGATGAATTTCATACAATTCCTCTAAGTTTAAATAATCTCCTTCTAGTATCATTGTGCCTTCTGTTATTATTGTAGTTCTTGAACTATTAGTATATTGCTGGGTCACATATGCTAAAGTTTTTTCCTTATTCGTTTTAAATTTTACTATAAATTCATTTGTATCTTTCTTTTTGTTTGCAGATAGCAATTCGCTTGTTCCATCTTCATAAATTCCCGTAAAATTTATGTTATTCTCTGTACTAACATTTGATTTGCATTTTAAAATATATGTATATTCAGTTTTTTCTTTAATTTTTGTTGGTGCAATAATTAAAGGTATTCCGTCTGTTGCAAAACTTACGTTTCCATTTTCATCTTTATATATAATTTTTGAGTAATTAGTATCATTTATAACTTTTTCTATTTTATATAAATTCTTGTTACTTATTGTTACTCCTAAACTGCCACAATTGTAAGCTGAGTAAACGACTTTCTCACTTCCAACTTGTACCTTCAAATTAGTGTAATCAACATAAGTACCTGCGACTACTCTCGCATCTGTTGTTACATACAATATAGCAGAAATAGTATCTAATTCACTGTTTAAATTTGATGGAATTGTGATATATCCAGTGCCAGAAGCTGAAAGCACAACTTGTAGTAGACTCTTTGTAAGAGAAGATGAATTTCCTGCGAATATTGATATTCTAGGGTTTCCACCTGTAGTTTTTATATCAGCGTGAATCCCTAATGTTTTTCCTAACAACTCTCTTCCTCCGAGTTTAAAAGCTCCGTAAGTATAATTCCCATCTTTATTTGCAATTAATCTTCTACCGGTATCTAGTGCATTTCCTCTCAAGTTATTCGAGGCATCAACTGTATCTTTATTTAATAAATTAATATTATCTCCAACATTTTTTATTTCACTTAGAAAGTCTAGTGACGGAGATACTCCATATTGTTCCCATTCAAGTTCTTTATTGTCAGTCTTTGCAAATAATATTTTTATAGTATAATTATTGAATGTTACATTTGGTCCACAATAAAGTTCCAAACGGCTTAAATGACTTGTAGATTTTTTATTAAATATTTTTGAAAATTCTCCATCTCTTAATTCATTATTTAAGATAAGGAAATTGTCAACTCCATCATCTTGTCCCATTCCCATCGTTCTAACTGTTACCTTATCTGGGTTAGAAAAACTTCCAGACACAACAATAGTTTTAAATAAGTACTTTGCATCTTCAAATTGATATATTTTATTAGATAATAAAACATTCTTTGTTAGAACTAAGTCACCAGCAGTACTTGATTTGCCGTTAAAGGTCCAGCTTCCATCTCCATTGTTAGTAACTGTAACACCATTTTTAATAAAAGAGTCTGCATCTAAATTTGCCAGATTATAGCCTTCCCTCATTTCTTGTCTACTTCCTCCATTTAATCTCCACTCAAATGGCATATTAGAGCTATCTTCAAGATGTATATCATTCCCACTTGCATGTCCTTCTGGTATTTGTGACTTCAGCAAACTATTTTCTTTTTTTATTTTAGTCAACTCTTCATCAACATCTTTTTTATTCTGTGCTATACCCTCTGCATTTTTCTCTATATTTTCATTCTGTGTTGTTTGTTCTTCTTGTATTGCTGTTATAGTTTCACTATTTTGAGCTGTTGTTTCTTTCAATTCTGATATTGCTGTTTTATTGGTCTCGTTATCCGTTTTTAACGCTTCTACATTCTTACTTATTTCAGTGTTTGCTTCTTCGACCTTACCAGCTCTCTCATTAAAACTCGTTATTTGTTTTATTACCTCTGCATCATCATAATTTTTTAAAGTATCTAATTTCTTTTTATACTCATTTGTAAAGTCATTTGTTGATAAATCTTTACCTGCTTTTTTATCTACTTTACCATATAATTTTTCATCTATAATATCATTGTTCTGATTTGCAACATCTATATTGTAATTTTCATTTTTAGCAGGTTTTTTTAGATTATAATGTGTTGTATATTCAGCCATTATATGCACCTCCTCCAAGTTCCGTTTATATTTTGCCATGTAACAGCACGCTTCCAAACGTCATTTATGTTTATCCAACATTTTGCACGTTTCCAACTTCCGTTTACATTATTTCTTGATGTCTTTTGATTGCCTTTTAATGTAATCGTACATGTTTTCGAGTTTGTATATCTACCGCCAGATACAATAAAAGTAACAGTTAATGTACTACTGTTACCATATAATTTGTAAATTTTATCTAACTCAGTATCTGAAAAAGAAATTGAGTTCGTTCCTGTTACCACATTTGTCTTAGTCAAAATAGAATTACTGCCTATTTTCATTTCCAAATTTAAAGATAATGAAGCTGGATTTGTAATTTGAATTGATGTACCATCTCCATGTATGAAATTTTTTGCACCGGTTATTTTTGCATAATCCTTTGTCTTTATTTTATAAGTTTGATTTTTAGGTAAATATAATTTACTATCATTTCTTTCGAAGTTTATATATACTGTATATTCAGTATTAGGCGATAAATTAGATATAACTTCCGTTCCTCCTGCTGAAACTACATTTTTTTCGTTCATTTTGCTTTCATCAATTCCAAACTTTATATTTCGACAGCTTTCATTAGTTTTCCAAATTATTTTTACAGTATTTAGTTCAGCAATAAGTTGAACATCCCAGCTTGTAATATATCTTGGAATTGTATCTAAGTTCCAGCTTTGTTCTTTGCTAATATTATCTGACCTTGAATATATACCACCATGCATTTTAACAGTAAGACTTGGTGTATCATTCTGATTAATATCTAAATTTCCAGAGGCTAACACATCACCAGTTGTGACCGAATGAGAGTCACTTCCTGAATATACATTCTGTCCATTAATTTCTACTGTTTCATTGTGATGATAATATATAGAAGAACTTCCACCAACAGCAGTTACTTTATACCAAATGTTTCTTATATTTTTTTCTGCACTTATGCTATTAGTTCCCCATTCGAATCTTAAAACTCTTCCTTGGTATCCTCCAGAATCGACACTTCCACTTGTTGACATCTGCTACACCTCCTAATTAAAATATTGAAGATATATGTCTCCATTACTTCCCCCAGATGGTGTTGACGTTCCTTTTGTTATAGTTTTTTGTTTACCATCTATTAATGCTTTTAGAGCTTTTCCTTGCGCTGCACTTAAAGCATTTGTAATCGATGTACTTGTTAATACATTTTCTACTGTTGTTTTATTTGCACCTGTTGCAATTCCATCTAACTTACTTTTATATGCATCTGTAAAATTATTTTTCGATGTTCCTCCATTCTTATCTTTAAAAGTTCCTGTAATAGTAACATCTCCATCTTTTCTTACGAGGTTCTCTGTAACTTCATCAATATAATTTTGAAACTTCTGATATAATTCCACCCCATCAACACTAATTAAAGAATTTACTATTCCACAAAGATTAGCATCTATTCTTTTATCTGTTATGTCTGCCGTTTCAATATTAGATGAACTTTTTACAATTACTTCTGCTAAGCATATTTCATATATGTTATCATCTCTTTGTAATATTGCTCCAACAGACGCACTTCCTTGTTTAATGTATAATTGTGTTTCTCTAACGGCTAGTGTTTTATCTAATTTAACTACTACTCTATCTATCCTATTGCCAGAAGCTGGTCTTTCTAATGTAAATGCTTTTTCTGTTTCGTTTTCAAAGTCTGCACCTTCGATAATTCCAGCACCTGTTGCTACTCTTATATTTAAACCACCATCTGCGGTCACTTTCATACTGTTTTCGCCATAATTTTTATATTTTCCAAAGTAAACACCGTTACTTAAAAACTTAGCAAAATATTTTCTAAATACTTCTGCTTCATATAATCTGTCTGGTTCCATCTTACTACTCTCTGAATTTAATACTTCCATTGAGTCGAATGGAAAACTTTTTAATGTTATTTCTCCAGCCATAATCTTTCCTTTCCATAAAAACAAGACCTAGTTAATAGGTCTCGTTACTATTCTTTTTATTTCTTCACCTAGCGTTGGAACTTTATCTCCAAAGCCCAATTCTACTGTTTTGTTGTTTTTCTCATAAATTTCTTTTGCTTGAATAATACGTTTATCTTCATATATCCCATTACTTTCAAGTGTAACTAAATCGCCTAAGAAAAAATCCTTTTCCCACTCCATATTTGGAATTTGATAAACTTTTCCTTCAATACTTTGTATTGTTTTATATGTATCAAGCTTCTTTTGTCCTTCTGTTTTTAATTCATCTATATCTTCTATATTATTTAAATCAATTAATACTTCTCTTCTATCAAAACCTTTTGCAGTTCCAAGTACAGTTATAAGTCTATCTTCACTTTCACCTTTTCCTGCCACATAGCCAACGTTTTTATAATTTGAATTATCATCTGTTGTCTTGCCTTCAAGTAAATTTTTCTTTTTTTCGCTAAATATGATATATGGATGCTTTATTATTCCTTCTAACTGTTTATGTGTATATTGTTGTAACTGTTCTTGTGTAAAATCTTTCAAATATTCATGAGTAGTCGGATTCTCTGTTTGATTTACTGTTCTGTCTGTTCCTTCTAAACTATCAAAATATATACACTTTTCTTTTCTATTTAAATAGCCATACCAACCTAATCCAGTATCTTCACTTATATGCTTTTCTTCATCATGTAAATTAGTTAGTCTCGCTTGCCATACTGTTTTTATTCCTCTATTTTGTGTAGGAGCAATCTTAATCCATGAAATATCTCTTTCAGGAGTTCTTATATTGTCATAATAGCTTTCCACTAAGTGTTTCTTTAGATAATGTTTCTGTACATTCTCTGCGTAGTTTTCTGATATTCTATCATAGCCATTTGTTGCAACAATTCTACGTTTTGTAACACCTTTTATACAAGTTCCTGTTACCTTCATTGTTTTACTATTTTTTTCAGTTGATACAACTACTTTATCAATTAAAAGAATTTTGTCATCTCTTTTGTTTACTATTAACATGTTATCTTTCTTTAATTTGTCTGTATTTATTTTGTTTTTATTAATAGTTAGCTCAAAAGTACCACATTCATAATAATTCCATATGCATATAAGACTCTCAAAATTAGTAATAATACCTAACAGTTCAAATTTAGTGTTTATTATTTCTATACAATTCATACTAAACACCTACATACTTATTCGTATAGTCCCTTATAGCAACTTTATCTTTAGCTCCTTCAATGTCTGAACTATACTTAATCAAGTTCTTTCCTACTATTAATTCAAAGAATGTACTATTTAAATCTATATTGTTATATACATCTTTAGTTTCGTGTGGTGTTATTAAATTTACTGTTTCCTTCCCCTCTTGTGTATCTATTACTAGCTTCTCTTTTTCTCCAATTTCCATATTGACTTGGATATATTCTCCTGTTGTTTCATTTGTTACTCTCGGATTTTTTGCTGGACCAATATATTCTATTTGAACTGGTGCTTCGACGTCTCCCTCGTTAACAATCTCTTTATAAAATGAAACATTAGAAAAAGTCGTAGGTAAGCTTAGTCCAAATTTTAAACCACCTGTTATAGATTTTATTTCTATATTTTTTCCTTTTTCATCTAACCAATATGGATCTTGACAATAAAAAGAGATAGTTGCAGTATCATGATTATTTTTTCTATCATTAAATTCTGCACTATCTTCAACCTTGCCATATATTCTATATTTTTTATAATCATTCGTATAATAAATTAATAATTCTCCTCTTTTATCTGTATTTGAATTATACGTTTTAGGATTTATTACTCTCATTATTCTACGTCTTAATTCATAAAGTTTTGCTCTATTTTTGGTTCTTATAGTAACTTTAGCTTTAATTACTCTCGCATCTAATAGACTATCTTCACTATTGCACCCATCTTGATTTACACCTTGACTCTTTTGTGATGTAGCTCCGAGGGTGTCCTAGCCCTTCAATATGAGACAATAAAATATCTTCTTCTATATTTCCAACACTATCAAATACAATATTTTCATTTAGTGCCAAATTAATTATTTCTAGTTTCTGCATTTTATCGCCTCCCTATATTCCTGCAAGTTGCTCTGCTAGTTTTTCACTTACATTATTTAGTTTTCTATATGTTTCAGATGGCATTTCTGGATTTTGTTCAATATTATTTGTTTGATATACATTGAATGTTTGAGTTTGAGGTTTATTGCTCCCAGCCTCATATTTATACATTCCAGAAGTCCATTCTTTTATTTTATTCTCTATTCCAGCATTTATTGTATCTTGCACTCTTTGTATCATATTTTCTATTTTACTTGTTATTCCGTCGTTGATTCCTTGAGCTAATTTTTCTCCTAATGTTTGACCAGTTATTTCGTAAGCATCTCCATAACTTTTTAATAAACTTAGAATTTTATCTTGATTTTGTTCTACATTTAACAACATTTTTTCCGCGGTTTCCTGTGCCTTATCGATTTGTTTGCTATAGTAATCCTCTAAATCTTCTAATTGCTTATTATAAAGCTCTTTTTGTCTATCAGCCTCATCTTCAACAGTCTGTGTTTTATCATCTTGCTCTTTTTGCAATAATTCTTTTTGATTATTTAATGCTTCTTTTTTATCCTCTAGAGCTCTGCTATCCAATGTTTTTTGATACTCTGCCACTAACTTATCTAATTCTTTTTGATAATTTGCCTTTGTTGTTGCATCATGTTCAAAAACAATTAATTCTTCTAATCTTCTTTTCTTTTTATCATATTCCGCATCTTCTTCGTCTCTCGTTTTTTGTTGCTCCGCCTTGTCTAATGCTTCAAGTTCTTTTTCTATCGCTTCTATTTTTGCATCATATTCAGCATTAATAGCATTCAATCGTGCTTCTTTTAATTTTTCAACTTCTTCAAGTTGTTTATCAATAAAAGCCTTGTCCTTTTCTTGCATTTCTTCTAATTGTTTTGTAATAGCATTAGTTAACTGGCTTACTGTATTATCTATTTGCTCTACTCTTAAATCTCTCTTTTTCTGCTCATATTCTCTTATTGTATTTAATTCTTCTCTATAAATATCTTTTCTTTCGTCAAGAGACAGCCTTTCATCTTTCATAATTTGATTTAAGTAATTCTTATGCATTTGGATAATCTTATTATAGTCTGCTGTTTGTTCAACAATATCATAAGCAGAACCTCTTGCATTCTTTACATCTTGTATGTAGTTTTCGTAATCCTCTGTCTGCTGGTCTAGAATATCCTTTTCTTTATTTGCTAGTTCTTTGTTCAAATCATATATTTTTTCTCTTAGTTCCATCTTCTCATCTGAAGTCTTTGCATAATTACGTAGTGCATATTCATACATTTGTATTTCTTCTTTAATGCTAATTTGGTCTAATGCCTTCTTATGCTCTATTGCTTTTTTGTAATTATCTAATTTTTTGTTTGAATACGTGCTTGAACTACTTGTTGTCTTAGGCTTTGATATTGAAACTGGAGTTACATTTGGTACATCAGTAGCTTGATATCCCGCCATTGTTTGCAATAAGCTTAACACACTTTGTAATTTCGGAGTTAATTCTTCATAACTTATTCCAATATTTTGGGCAATTTGTCTCTGAGTGCTTTCACTTTGTAGGGCCGCATTTATTATATCAATATATGATTGTATGGTCTCTTTTGATGTATTCCATGCAGTATCTGCCTTCAATTTTTCGGCGTTAATTAAATTTTGTGCTTGTTCTATTATTATTCCTTCTGCATTTGCAGCCTCTGGATATGCTTGTGCTAATGCTTTAACAGCATTTTGATATTCAGTAGTTGATTCGTTTCCATTACGAACTATATTTAAATATTCTTGCATTTGGTCTGCATTAATTTTTAGTTGAGCTGCCTCTTGCTGCTGTTTTTTAATAGTCTCCGTATCTAACCCCTTAGAAATCTTCTTTATTGCATTTGCCTCATCTAAATATTTCGAAGTTTCTTCTAATCTTTTATTTAGCTCTTCAAGAGAATTTCCATAATTAGCACTTGATTTTCTTGCTTCATTTAGTTTTTTCTTTTGTTCTTCTATATCCTTATTCGTACCACTAATGTTTTGAGTTAAATTGCCCCAAAGTTTTTGCCAAAATCCTTGGTCGCTATCAGAATTGTTTAATTCATTATAATAAGATTGTTGAGCTTCCGTCAACTTCTTATACAGTTCAATTTGTTCTTCTATATCACTTTTTCTTTTTTCCATATCAGAAATATTTTTGTCTGTATATCCATATGTGCCTTCTTGTAGTTCTTTGTAGGTCTCTGTAACCTCATTTAGTTTTGTTTGTGCTTCTTCATTTTCTTTTATTGCAGAGCATAACATACTAATTCCAGAGATTACAGTTGCAATAGTTGCTGCTATTACAAAAATCGGATTTGATAGTAATGATGTGGTAAAAGCCTTAGTAGATAATGTTGCAACTCCTGTTGCTTCTGCATATGCTTTTTTTGCCTTTGACAATGCCACCAATGCTACTGTTACAGTTGTTAATGTTATAGCAAAAGTTGTCATACCAGCTGTTAGCGTTGGATTTTGACTTATTAAAGAATTTAATAAGTTTAATGTTTCTGTTCCACCTTCTAGCATTTTGCTCATAACTGGCTCTAATGCTTCTGCATAAGCTACCTGTGTCTCTCGCATTGCTTGACTATACTGTCCTTGCTTTCCAGCCAAAGTATCCATGTAATCAGACATTGCACTTGCAAACGGTTCTGCAGCATACATCGTCCTATTTAAGTATGCTTGATTCTTTTCTGCATCAGTTAATTGACTGGCCGTCTTTCCTATAGATCTTGCATACTCTGTCCAGTATATTCGGAAACATTTTGCAATGAACTCATTGCTTGGGTATATGAATTGTATTCATCAATACATTCTTTTATTATTCCAACTATTTTTCCTAATGCTAATACAGCTGTAGCAGACATTGCTAAATAACTTGCATCTAGACTTTTATTACTGTTTTCAACTTGTTTATTGTTTTGTTCTATTTCTTGTAACTTTTGCTTTGCAGTTTCTAACCCCTTTTCTAACGCTTCCGTCTTTATCTTTAAATCAATTACTAGTTGTCCTACTTTTGTTTCATTTGCCATTTTTTCACTTCCTTTTTAGCCCCAAAAAACACTCACATTTAGTGAGTGTTTTTTTTATATATTTCATTGCGTATTATTGCAAATTATTTCTCTACTTTCTCATAAATATCTACTATTGTTTCAAACAGAAAATATATAGTAGCTCCAATAAACAATATTGCTATTCCTACCAATATAGCAAACCAATTTATAGCATCTGCATATGTCCTTTCAACTATGCTAAATTTTGTCCACACGATAATTGCACTTATTATTGATAAAAGTACGTGTATACAAGCGACTGTATGTAAATTGTCTGCATTTGTTCTCTTTTCCTTGTTTTCATTATTAGAACTAATATTTTCAGTTAACTCTTCAGATTTTTTTTTCTCATTTTCCATATCTATTCCCCCTTTTTCTTTGTAGTATAGCATAGATTAATGTTAAAGTCTGTCGAAAAATGTCGAAGAAGTTTATTTTTTAAAAATCTTCTGCTCCTACTTCTTGCTCATCTTTATCTTGAACTTTATTTAATTCTGCATATTCTTCCATTATTATAGGGATTTCATCTGGATAATAGTCATTTAAGAACTCTCTTTTGCTTATTCCTATTCTAACACATATCGCTATTGTTCTTTGAAGCCAATTAGCATTGTAATTTTGCTCAATATTGGCTTCATTTGGACGAAAAAACTTTCTAATTCATTTATCTTCCAAAATTCTTGTACAACATCTAGTAATTCCTTAGGTGTAAGTTGGTTCTCTATAGTTTCTCTATCTATATCCATTAGTTTTGATAGAAAATTAAATGTAAAATCAGGTAGTATAATTAATAACCTTGTAATTAAATTCATTATATTCTCTACTGTAAACATTTCTGATAATTTAAAATCTTGTCCATTGTCAGAAAGTTCTTTTATAAAATCTTCTGGCAAATTCTTTAAAGTCTGTAGAGCTTCAAAATACTTGCCACAAGGCTTCTTCTCAATCTCTACACCATGTACAGTTTTTATTTTAGGTAAACTTTTATTTTCATTACTTTTTGTCATTTTATTTTTCCTCCATTTATATAATTATAAAGAGAGTATTACTACTCTCTACTTTGTGCCTCTTGTGCTGGTTTTACTTCTGCTATGGTGTCTAACCAACTTAGTCCTTTATTTCCTTCCTCAGTATCTTGAATGTCGTAGAATAATCCATCACAACTTCTATTTAAGAAATTTCCTGTAATTTCTACTCCACCTTTGTTTCCATTGCCTTTTGTTTCTAGATCCATTTTTATCTTTGATACTTTAAATCTATATTGTTTCCACATTCTATAAGTTCCATCTGCTAGCAATCCTCTATATGAACAAGCTAATTCTGGGGCAACATCTCCCTTTTTAAAACTATATGTTTTTGTTTCAGAATTGTATGTTCCACCTTTTAATTTTGCTCTTAATTCATTTGACAATTCTGCTAATGTTATTGTAACCGTTTCGCCAGTTACATCAGAATCAATATCCCAAATTTCATCGTCTGCAAGAATTTCGTCTTCTGTTGATTGTTCTTCTTTACTCAATTTTTGTGCAGAAATTACTGGTACTCGTGTACCTACCTTGTAAGAGGTCTCTGTATTTTCCAATATTGGAAATATACTGAATTTACTAAATCCTTTTAAATATTTTTTTGGCATAATCTACGCCCTCCTTCTATAAAATTTCTTCTTTCTCAAAACGCATTGTTTTGTGATAGATATTTGTTTCTTGTTCAAATAGATCCATAGCCAAAGTTCTTTCAAAGTCTAATTCTACCATCTTGTTATTTACATCAATGGCTAATTTAGAACATTTACTTGGACTTTTAGCCCATATATCTATTTGAATAGCAATATTACTGCTATATTCTTCATCGTCTGCTTTACTAGATATTGAGTTATCCATTTCGTAATAAGAAATAGCAGGCTTTTTTTCTAAATCATTCCACCTTTGTGGATAAAAATAAGAAACCTCAACGTCTGAGATTTCCTTTAATTTTTTTAATATTTGTGGTTTCAAATTTTTCATTATTTGCCACCCAACTTTCTTATTTCTTGTTGTATAGATTTAATTGCTTCTTGTTCTACTTCTCCTGTATTCTTTGCATGAAGATATGCAGGAGTTAAATATGGTTGTGCTGTTTGACCTTTCCAGTCTGCCTTATAAGATATTCCGTTCTGGTCTCTCTATATTACTTGCAGAGCCTCTTTGCCCTGTTCCAAATTCAACATATGGTGCATATTCGCAATTAGTAAATACTTCTGCTTCTGCACCTTCTTGTGTTATTTCAGACTTTGTCTTTATAGAATTACGAAGGTTCCCAGTATCAACTGGTGCTAAATATTTAGCATTTTTTTGTATTTTTTTTGCACCTCTTTCAAGACCTTTTCTACAGCTTTCTTTTATATTTCCACCTAGTCCAGATAGATTTGCAAGTAATTCATCTAGTCCTTCTGTATTAGACATCTTCACCTCTCCTCTCCACAAGTAATGTAAAGTGACTATCGCTTAGAATTACTGATTTCACAACGTAAGACCTTTCTACAAGTTGCTTTTCTAAATATTCTTGAGTATATTGTTCCAATTCTTCATTCGAATATCTTGAAAGCAATAAATTGCTTGGTTTTATATCAGCATAAAATAATATATCTCCTTCCTTAGCAATAGTGTTTTCACAAGTTACTATTGCACTTGCTTCTATCTCTTTGCCATATTCTTGCTTAATATATTCTCTTGTTGAGAATTGAAAATTACCTTTAAAACTATCTAGTTTCTGTAGTTTTCCGTTTTCAATCACAGCACCTTCTTCGTCTACAGTTGTTGTATTTGACCATATTTCTATATCTTTATCGTAAAATGTATCAGCAATAGCTTTCTTAAATATTTCAGGTATTTGCATTATTACCACACTACCTTTCTATATTTAACTAACGTAGCCATATTTCTATCAAGAAAAGTATCTACATTCTTCGACATCGAACTTGCTCCACCTATTGTTTGGAATCCAACTGTTTGTCCATTATCAGATGCACTAGAAACCACTTTTTTGCCTTCTCCAATACCTTCTTTATTAAGACTATATTGCTCAATTAAAAACTCCTGTATAAGCGAATTTAATCGTTCTGGCACCGTTTCTATATGGCATCTGTCTAGTATTTTATCTTTGATATTTCTTTCACAAAACCTCAAGTAATTATCTAACTTATCATCTATTATATTTAGTACTTGTTTAACTTCTTTTACATTGTCTGTCATTTTAATACCTCAAAAGGAGCTATTGCTAGCTCCCTCTTTCTATTCAGACTTAACTGTTAATGCTGTTATTCCTGCCTTTTTAGCTTTATTCTCTGAATCCACTTCAACAACCACTATTTTTTGTCCTGCAGTTCCTGAAATTTCATCTGTTCCATTCCAATTTGTATATCCTGATGTGCAAGCATCGCCATATTTTGGCATAGTTGGATTAGTTGCTACTTTATATTTGTAGCTATTTCCTTCTGCTTTAGCAGGTTTAACAGTAATCGATGTTTTTCCTGTTGCTGTTCCTTCTGCGGACTCTACAGTTAATTCTCCTAGAGAACCTTTTGGAACTACAGCACAGAAAGCTTCATCCTTAATTGGTAAATATGCTAATCTCATTGTAGCTTTAATACCAATTAAATCTTGTTCTGCTAATGAAATTGGTTTTCCATCTTTATCTACAGTACCTTCTAAAGTAGCTTCTTTTAATATTTCATATTCTAAGCTATCTCTAATACCAACTAAAGATTTATCCCAATCTGCACCAACTAATTCAGCTTTAGTTTTATCCCAAGCACCATTTCTTGAAAATTCTATTGGTTGTGAATATAGTTCTTTTCCATTTACTCCATCAACAAATAATTGATTTCCATTTCCATCTCTCAATTTTCTTAAAGAGTTTTTAATACCAATTTTTGCTGCAAAGCCATTTACATCATAACCAGCGTCTTCAACTGTTGCCATTGCATCGGCAACATCTAAATCTAGTTTACCTTCCCCATTTGTTCCTATTTCTATTTTATTTCCTGCTTTTTCAACGCATTTCATAATATTTCTTTCAAATGGTGAATTTGTTCCAAATATAGCTGCAGCATCTATAGCTTTATAAAATGCTTCTGCTATACTTTCCTTTAATTCACTAAATACATCTATTGTTGTATCGTTTAATTTTTCTTTTGTTACTGGTATAATAACTGCTAATTTTTTAGCTTTTAATTCTGGATAAATCCATCCAGCTTTAGAAGTTTTTATTCTTTCTCCTTCTCCTACCCAATATGCTCCAGCTCCTTCTGTCATTACTGGTATTTTTTTAGTATCACTTTCCATTTGAGATACTTTAGATAATCTTAGTATACTAGAGCCTCTAGCTACATCTTTCATTATCTCTGTTGCTTGTTCTACAGGTACAAATCCTGCCAATTCATCTTTTAAATAACCCATTTTTCATTCCTCCTATTCTTTTTTGGGTAAAATAAAAAGGCGTATAAAACGTCCTAAATTTTTCTTGCTTGATTTTCTTTAATTATTCCAACAAAATCTGTTGCACCACTATTGCTTTTATTTTCTCCGCCATTTGGAGTATAGTGATATGCCCCACCTTGTTGTTCTGTTTCTCCAAATAAATCTTTATAAGTTTCCTTATTAGATTTCATTTGTTCTGCTATTCCAGAAACTACATTTTCTCCTTTTTCATCTAATACTATTTTAGATAAATCAAATTTTGAAATAAGTAATTCTGGGTGTTTTGCTTTTTCAGCATATAATGCATCTTTTATTGCAATTTCTTTCAACATTTTAGCTTTTTCTGCCTTACTTGTTGCCTCTAAATTAGCAATTTTTGTTTCATAATCACTAACTTTTTGTTGCAAATCTGCATTATCTCCATTATTTTTCTTTAAATCTGCTATTGTTGTATTTGCAGTATCTAAAGATGTTTTTGTATTGTCTAAATCTGTTTTTAGTTGGTCATATTTTGCTTTCGCAATAAATTCTCCACCATTTACATTAGCAATACTTATTTTTTTGTCCTTATCGGCTTTCTCGTTATAAGAACTTACTTTGTTTTTGACTTGATTAAACAAGTCTTCTCCTAAAATTTCTTTTAAGAACTCCATATCTTTCTCCTTTTCTGTTGCTATTTCTGCAACTTAAACAATGTTTGCTTTTTCAAGCATAAAAATAAGCCGTATTTCTACGACTTTGTTTGGTATAGGCTGTGTACTCTATATCTACCATTTGACTGAACCAACAGAACAGCACCTATATTTATATTTTTTAATATTAATAACTATTTAATCAATTTTGATAAAGCTTTGTTTTTATCATCTTCTACGATTTTCCACCTTCCACACTTAGAACTATCTTCTAATGAGGATGGATTGGTTGCAGAATAAAGATAGTCTTCTCCACTATCGTCTATAACTCTTAGCATATTCCCTTCAATAGCAACTACTTCATACTCTTTTCCATTAGTTAAACCTTCAACACCGAAACTTTTACCAATGTATTTTACTTTCATTTTAGCTTCTTTCCTTTCAATTTATAGTCATATCTGCCATATTCTTCATGCTCTACAAAATGGATATCAAAGATATATTTATCACTTTCAATTTTTCCAACCTTTTTCATCCACTCTTTTGAGTTGCCTCCATATATTTCAGCATATTTGTCGGCACTCCTAAATATTGTGTTAGTTCCCTTCCCAGCAATAACATGTACATTACCAATTATAACATTTTTAGGAATAAATTGCAAAACATTGTTCTCATCATAAAAGCCTAATTGCTTTTCTAAAATGCTATCTTCTGCCGATTTTATTTTTGGCAATTTATTTGTGATATAATACTTTTCGTATTGTTCTGGAGCATATTTTTTCGCCCATTCTTCATAGTTCATATCTTGTGGAATTATAATAGATTTACCATTTTCATCTTTGCCCCTTCTTTGTAGGTTTTCTGTTACGTCATCATCAAATTCTGCTACCGTTGTACATCTATCATTTGGATGTATTGGAGGGTAGTTCTTACCGTGGTTGCTTATCTTTCAAATAAAATATTTTGTTGTCTAATTCTGCACAATGTTTACACGTAACATTATCTAATGTTGCAATGAATCTATATTTTTCTATATCTAATTCCTCATAAGATAACATTTCTGCTTCATTCGCAAAATGATTAGTTTCTGTTCTCAATAATCTAACAGCATTATATTTTCCAATATTCATAGTATCATCTAATGCACTAGCCATTCTTTGTATTGATTTTCCAGCAATGTTATCTGCAAGGAAATTCGACTTTAAATAATCAGCCAATTTGTTATTGTTTTTCCATATTCTTTGCGAAAAATTTTCACTTTTATACCAATTTTCATTCAATATTAGATTGATTGTTCTATTATCTAATTGAGAGAAGTTAAATCCTATTCCTATGCCCTTTTGTACATTAAAAATACTTCTGTAATATCCTTCATTAATAATATCAACATAATGTTTCTTAGATATAACACATTCTTCTTGCACTAGTTTCTTTAGCTCTATATCTATGTTTTTTTGAAGAGCTTGGTATCTGCTTATTCTATATGCATATGCTGGAGCATTGTATTTGGCTAATAATTTACGTCTAACATCTACATCATCTATTGAATTTATCTGTTTTAATAAATTGTCGTAAAATTCTTTTGTTTCTCTTGTGTTTAACAATTCCTTTGCCTCTTTGAACGTAAGTTTTCCATCAACAACATACTTTCCAAATATTTTTTGAATTTCTTTTTGGATATTGTCTTTTGATTTATTATATGCTGTTACTAATCTTTGAATTGTTCCCTCAGATTGTTTCTCTAATCTTTTCATAAGTTCCGTTTGTCTTTTTTCCCAGTAGTCTTGTGGTGTTCTAGCCATCTATAGTACCTCTATTCTTGATTATCATTATGATTATCTTCAAAGCCACCTGCATTAGCAAATATTTCTTGTTGTCTCTTCTCTTTTTCTTCATTTTGCTGTTTAATTTTTTTCAGTTCTTCTTCTGGATCTTCTACCCAAGGGTGATTTTTCACAATTGATTCATCTGATATTATATCTTTGCTTTCTGCTGCTATTTGAGCATTTTCTAAATCATTGCTTATCATATTTCTAGTCCAAGTTTGAGTTATAGGTTTTGTCTCCCAATCTGCGGTTTTTAAGAATTTCATTATTACTCTTACTAGTTTTGCAAATCCTTTTTCAAATTCTATTTGTGTTAACCCAGCTTTTAATTCTAGTTTTCTATAAAAGAATTTCAAAGCAACTCCACTGGCATTTCCAAAATTTTCTGTATCTTGCTGTAATGCCTGTCCACTTTCATATATTTGTTTTTTTAAGATTTCAAGTATGCTGTTCCTTGCTTCAACTGGTATCTCTATTTGTAGTGTTTTAAGTCCACCACTTGTTCTTCCATCCGCACCAGTTTCTGTTTTTATTGTTTTGTATCTCTTTAAATCTCCAAGAAATTCTTTTAAATCTTCTCCGCCATAATTTTCAAGAATATATATAAGCTGTTGGATATCTTCTAGATCATTAGCATATCCACTCATTACTTTATCGTATATATCAATTAAGTCTCTATATTTCTTTAAGTCGCTTATCATGTTACGGTTATTCTTAAATTCAATAAATGGCACTTCTTCTAAATCATGCTCAAACTCTTGGTATTCTGCTGATAAATATGTAAGCCCTGTTCCTGATAAATTTCCTCTAAATTTATATTGTTCACAATGTTTATCGTCCCAGTATTCAAATATTACATATTCTTTATTTATTCCATTTTCATTTTCTTCTATAATAGGATAATATCTATAAAAACCGATTAATTTCTTCTTTAATTTTCCGTCAAATATTGGCAAACATTGTTCAGTCTCAACAACTGAATATAAAAACTTACCATCTTCTATCCAATAATGTAACCATGCAACCTTATTATTTGTTGCATTTGTACATAGATAGGCACTTTCGCTCTTAAAGTCATCCCCTAAGGTCTCTTTTATTTTCTTGTTTACTTCTTTATCTCCTACATCAAACAGAACTGGATTTGTAAACATATATGCTGTTTTCTCATCAGTTATAAGTTGATGAAAGTTGTGAGATACTCTATTATCTGCATTTCTCATTGGGTCTGATTCACTTGGCAATACTCCCTTTGCTCTTATAATGTTATCATTTTCATAATATTTCTTCTCTAAATCAATCATTCTTCTGCGTTCTGCATCGTTTTGAATTATCCTTTTGATTTTGTTTATATTTAACATATCATTACCTCTACTTTAAAATTGATAATCCGCCTTGCTTTGGCTCATACAAAGAAAGAACTAATGCATCTCCGCCTATCTGGAGAAGTTAGTCCTCTTTTTTTCATCTCTTCTTTTCTTTCTAACTCTATTTTTCCGTCACTATTTATTCTGTATTTTCTATTACTCAATTGTGTAATTTGTTTATCATCATATACAAGTTCTATTTCATTTCTTCTTAATTTTTCTCTTAATAGTCCCCACATTAACCCTGTAGAATTACTAAACTCAACTGGTTCTTCTTGTTTGTTTTTTCCTCCAGCTGCTCCAAAATGGCATTCATATAGTTTTACTGTTGTCCAGCCCTTTTGTGATTTAATTTCTTTTAACCTATCATATACTCCAACACCTAGACCATCACAGTCAATCTTAATATGAATTGGTATTCCTATATATTGACTTCTTAATCTTTCAACTACCTGAACTATTGCTCCTGTTACTTGCATTGTGTCATTATGGTGCAATACGTTAAATGGTTGTTGGTACTTTTTATCAAATAATGTATTTATTATTGTTTCATCATCACCATACCTTGCTACATCGACACCTATATCAATTCTACTTTGTGGATAATTTCTTGTAACAATTTTATTACTACAGTTTTCAACCCAATCAAGTTGTATAAAGCTGTCTGGCATTGCTTTTGGAAATTCTCCTGCAACACGAACTCTATATACATCACTGTCTAGTCCATACATATCTATAATCATTTGTATGTATTCTTTTGAGACTCTTTTCGAATTTTCTCCTGATACTTTAAATGTACTGTATATGTTTCTGTTTTTGTTGTGACTATCAAAAAAGAAACCGCTCAATTGAGTTGGGTTTCCACACATTATTAGTTTTGCATCTTGTGTTGATAGAGAACCTAATACAGGTTCAAATACTACATCTTTAACACCGTGATGCCTCATCTATAATATATAATAAATGGTCTGCATGGAATCCTTGTAATGCGTCTGGCTGTGTTGCTGTTCTTGGCACTGCAAACCAGTTCTCTGGGTTTGATTTCATATATAGTTTTTCTTGAGTCCATTCAATTTCGCTTTGTATCGCTGGTGTTCTCCATTTAGCCACCTCAGCCCATAATATATCATGTAATTGGTGCTTTGTTGGGGCTGTACAAGGTATTTTAGGAAAAGGTCTAGTACACATAAACCAATAAATAAGCCAACTTTGCAATGCTGACTTTCCTATACCATGTCCACTTCTTACAGATGTTAGTTGGTTTTGAGCTACACTCATCAATATATCTCCTTGTATATCATCTGGTGTAACTTTTATTACATCTTTAACAAACTCTACTGGTCTGTCTTTATAATATAATATTGCTTCTGTTGTTAACATTACTACTTATCACCCGCCTTGCTTTCGTAAGCTTTTTGTATTGTTTCAGCGAGTGATTGTGTGTTACTAATTTCCTTTTCTTTGTCCAATCCTTTTGCTAGCCTTTGTCCTCTTTGCGTCTTCTCTAATATATCTACCATTTTTTTTAATTTATCGTAATCTGGCATACCTAAATACATATATTCACTTGGCTTTTTAAAGCTACCTTCTAATACATCAAGAAAACTGTCATATAATTTTAAATGTCTTGTATTTATATCTACTTCTTTTTCTATTTCCTTTTCGGTAACTTTTTCTATAATTTTTGTCGCTTTCTTGTCTTCTCTTTGTCTCTTTTTGTCTTTCCACCCTGATGTATGTTTCCTAGTTGTGCCGTTATTATTTATTCCTTTATCTTTTAAAAAACTACTCACTGATTTAAAATCACTTAGTATGTATTCTTTTTCTAACTGCTTCCAGTCATATTTAGCCACCTCGCTCACCTACTTTGTCTTTAACTCTCTATTTGTATTTATTGCATTATCGTTTTCATAGTTTTATGATTTTTAAGAAAATCTTTTGCACTCCAATATTTAAGTCCTTTTTCTTTGCACTTTTTTATATATTCTTCTGCTGTCTGTTTTGTCAACTTCATATTTCTTTTCCTCTCTTTCACACTGCTTATTGTATCTGCATAATTCACACTTATATTTCATACAGTTAGCATAATTAATCTTTTCTTTCATAGTACGCACACTTTGTTATGACTACGTCATTTAAGGCGGATATTCTTATCTCGCATAGATCTTTATCTTTATTTTTACAGTTCTTACAATTTTCTTTTACATATTTCTCATATCTTTCTTGATTAGTCATAACAACACCTCTTTCGTTATTTTATAAAATACTAGAAAATGATGTAACTGCACATCACTTTATACTATTTTACGGCACTAGGGGCTCCTATACTAGAAAGGAGCAATTTATAACTTTATTGTTATCGTAAAAATTACTAAAAACGCTCTTTGTAATTACATCTAGCATCGCCAAAAGAGTAAAAGCTTTGGTTTTGGAATCTAGATTCGAACTAAAAACTAAAGGTCCAAGGCCTTTCGTGATACCATTTCACTATTCCAAAATATCTAAGGCTTAACTAGAATTGCCTTTTATATACGAATCTTATGAAAGGAGTGTGCCTAGTAGCAACATATATATCAACTTATCTAGTATCAGTTAATAGCATAAATAATAGAGCCTATCGTTTGATAAGCTCTTTGTTTTAGTTCAATCCCTTTTTATTTTTAAGTAATTCTATTATTTGGTCTAACTTTTCACAAACATTATCTATATTATTTGCTGTATATGGTGGTTCATGCCCTTCAATCATACTTAAAGAATTTATCATCATATCTAGTTTTTCTTTTAAATCTTTATCCATATATAACACCCCCTTTCTCAGAGACATTATATATGATCTATTTTGCAAATGCTGTCGAAATGTGTCGAAAGAGCCAACTTTTTGTTAGCCCTTTTCTGTTTATATAGTCTTACCTATCTATCCATGATACTATTATAACACGTTTTTTTGACAAAAAAGTCTCATTTTTGTCTCACTTTTGGCTCACTTTTTTTATTTCTTTATGTACTGCATATACAAGCTCGCTATGTCTACGCTTATATGTTCCTTCTGACATACCTTCATTTATGATGTCCCACTTATCTTGTCCTAGTTGATATTGATGTTTAAATATGTATTTTGCATTCTTGCTGATTAGCTCTATTGCTTGATTCACAATCTTTATTTCTTTTGATGCTTCCTTAATATTTGAATCTTCTTGTAGCTTAATAACACTGTCTAATACTCTATCTGATGTTGAGTACGGAGCTTTTGGCATTCCATCTACATCTACAGCACATAAACTCATTATATCATCTCTTATATTCATCAACTTAATTTGATTGTAATTATATCTCTTTAAGCAACCTTTTGCTTCTTTGTATTCTTCTTTACTAAGCTTCATTTGTACCTCCTACAATTTATATTTTTACATTCTCTGGATGCACTGTTAGTTTTGGTGGTTCAATCTGCTGTTTTAGTACTCCTAGTTGATACAGACTGAACGTTTCCTTATATCCGTACTTCTTATTTTGGTATAGAAACGTTGTTGCATTGTTTCTTTTTACGAACTCATATTCTTGTTTATTCTTTATTATTGTTTTAGGTATCTTCATATGTTTTCCTCTTTCTTTTTCAGATTTAATACATTTTGTACTTGTTTTTGAGAACTTCACTTAATTTTTTATATAAACTTTACTGTTTTTTGTTTATTTTGTAATTTATAATAATTCTTGTAATGTTTTTATTCTTTCATCAGTTCTAATCTCTAAACACCATAATACAGTTTCTTCTTCTTTAGTTTTTGATTTTTCTCTTTGTTTGGATATATCTTCTAATTTACCTTTCAATTCTTCTATTGCATCTTCTATTTTTTTCTTTGAAATATAATTCTTATCTACATAGTCTAAATCTAATTGTTTTGAGTATTCTTCATTCTGTTTTCTTAAAGTTTCTATTTCATTTTTATATTCAACTTCATCTGCTTTTATGTCATCCGTTAATATTTGTATTTCTGTTTCTTTATTATCTAGTTTAATGTTTAATTCATCATTTTCTCTTATTTCTTTGAAATTATCATTTAGTTGAACTTTAGGACTACTTTCGACTAAAGTTGTTCCTATTCCCCATTGATTATTCATTATATAATTGCTTATGAAGAAATGAATATTATCTTCTCCAATAACATAAAAGTCATTTGTCTTGTTTCCCATTCTTTCTATCGCATAACATACTTCTGGTAAACTTTTATTTATATCTCCATACTTATATGTTTTGTCATATCTAAATGTTAGGCTTATATTTTGAATTATTGTTCCTGTATTTTTAGTTCTTTTATTATAAAATGGTATATGATATAACATTCTTATTTCTTTTAATTCACTTACATATTCTCCATTTGAAGATATTTTATTTTGTATTTCTTTTTCAATTCCTTTTCTTTCTACTGTAATATATCCCCAGCTAAATATTATATCGCTTGGTTTGTCATAAAAAGGATATTCTTTATTTTCCTTGTTTTCAAAATCATGCTTAATTCCTAAAAACCCTAATATTTGTTCCATATTAAAAAAATTATATTCTTCCATATCTTATTTACTCCTTTACCAATTTTCTGCCACACATCGGGCAATAATTTATTTGAAAGAACTGACTTGGCTTATATCCATCATTGTCTTGTCCTTCTATTTCAACATATAACATATATCCCCAAGACTTTTTTGATTAATAATTTCCATATGCGTTTCTTCTTCATTGTCTATATCTAATATTTTTTTATTATTTATTATCTTTTCACAGTATTCACACATATCTATTCTCCTTTTTCATAACTAATCACAAACCACAGCCATTTATATATAGGAGGATTACATTTTAATGTTAATCTTCTGGGAATAATATAGTAGTACCATTGGCTGTGATAATATTTTGTTCTATGGATTCCTATCTTTAACATATCTATTCTCCTCCTAATAATTAACTCTAATTATGTAACTATTATTCTCTGGCATATAATCTATACTTAGTCTTAAATCTTGCATTTTATCTATTCCATATCTTTCTATTTGCATTCCACCTCTTAAATTTCCTATATGATTAGTTATTGCAAACTTTACTATGTTTTCTAACTGCCTAGTATAAACACTAAATTCGGTTTGTTTATCTAATTTTTGTCTTAATCTTCTATTTGATAATCTTTCTGTTTCTAAATCATCTCTTAATTTTATAAGTTCTTTGTTTAATCTTTTTACTTTTCCTTTAACACTCATCTTCTCCTCCTACTTCATTTCCCCAACAATCCCAACCATCTACTGTTTGTCTTGCAAATAACTCTATTTTGGGAACCTGTCCAACTAGTTGAGTTATTCTTTCTCTTGCTTCGTCTGGCTTTCTGCTATGTTCCCTTCTCTCTGATATTATGCAACTGCTAACCTTGTTACTCTGTATTATTTTTCCTGGTTTTCCTTTAATTCCAATTAAACACACTTCACAATTACTCTTTGTATAAAAACCTATTCCAAAGCAAGGTTTCTTATTTATTTTATTTGTTTTTATCCAGCTGAATCCTAACGTTTTATATTCAAATTCCCAGCTTTCAATAATCTTCAAACATTCTCTTAAATTTGGAAAAGTAGCCCATATAAATAAAATACAGTCTTCTGCAGCAATATTTTGGATAACATTTTTCATTTCTTCTATTTCTTCTAATTTCATAGTTTTATAATGTCCTTTTACTCCTCCGTCCCATTTTGTGCCATTTGTGTACATCTCCATAATTCCACGGAGGATCTGCGTAAATTATATTGTATTTTTTATTTGTGTTATATATATCTACATACATTTATTTTCTTCTCCTCCTACTTTATATGAATTTTGTTCAAACTGTTCGTTTACCTCTATTTTACTCATTTACCTACACCATCTCTCCATCTATAGACTTTTCCAGTTCTATATAATTCGTATTCGTCTTTATTTTTGCTATCATGATATTTCATTACTCTAGGCATTAAATCTTCAAAATAGCACTCTTTTTCTTCGCCGTTTATATTTATCTTATTGTCGCAACCAACAAATCCGCAGCACATTCTTGTCTTTCCATATTCTGTTGGTTGGCCACAATTATTGCATCTAACAATCATTTTAAATTTATTTTCGTTATCTTGTATTACTTCCATTTGATTTCCTTC
>ERZ824473.1440-NODE-1440-length-33739-cov-4.139651_pt1 | contig 33739 bp, 20 predicted proteins | sample MGYA00519874_ERZ824473 | MGnify/ENA primary metagenome ERZ824473 (study PRJEB31778, sample SAMEA3449151) | human gut metagenome | biome: human gut; feature: human-associated habitat; material: faeces | place: United Kingdom | collected 2010/2012 ... | reverse complement strand
CACGAACCGGTCTTCTCTTCTTTCATAGAAACTAAAGCAACTAATACCCTTTCTTAATATTCACTAATCACTTATTTTCCATGAGCATCTCAACAGGTTGCCCATGTTGGCAAATCACTGTCAATACGGTATTTTCTCCCTGTTGCCTCAATGTTACATTTTCCATCGGACTCTTTAGCGTCCAACGCCCTTTAAGGCATATCTCTTTACGAATGGGGCGGCTAGGCTCTTTCGTTGTATATGTTTTCTCTTCTATGTTTAAGTTAGGATCACATACGCTCAGGCGAATGCTCTTGTCCGACTCTTGTGCAACCATCACCATCGTTTCGGCCGGAATGGAAGCAACCACTTTGTCATTTGCAGATTGATAGGTTTCAAAAGCAGCATAACCCGTAATACCCGTTTCCTTATCATAAACGACGTGAGCTGTTTGATCACGTTGCAAGACTTTATATGGCGGGGTCTTACGAAGTTCCTCCAAATCGGAAGAAGAAGGTTGTATAAGAATCATATATTCGTATGTTCCATCTTTCGGAGCCTTACCATGTGCTATCCAGGCAGAAGAGAATTTTCCTTTCGTCACTGCCTGGGTCTTCTCATGGCGCGATTCCTGTTCCGCCACTTGCGAACGGACTGCTCCGTCTACTACATGATAATAATTATCATAACCATCATGCAGCCAATAGCCATCATCTCCCACCTTACTGTCTTTACCATTATATTTCGTCTGAAAAAGGGTAGTTTCCGTTGGGTACTCAGTATTACTGTTCGTGATACCCGTTCCCAGACAAACCATTCTGTTATCGAAACAGAAAACAGACTTACGGGCTACAAAGTCGGGCGTAAAGTTCTCATAACCACGTTCCACCAACTTCATAGCGAACATTCCGTTTTTACCGTCCAAAGAAGTACTTCCGGAGAAGTTCTCTTTGGAATGCGCCATAGTAGTTCCCTTTAACGGACTATCAAGCAACTCAAAGGGTAAATGAATGGTAGTCGTACCCGGTAAACGATTCCAGTCCCATCCTTCCTGCACAAAACCGCTTCCGGCACGGGAGACAGGATTTCCTTTACCCATAATCTGCACAGAGCCATAACTCTGATAACGCCCGTAGCGATTATCTTTCGCATAAATCTCGGCTCCCCAGACATCAGTTGTATATCCTTTCAATGTCACCATCCAATCCGCACGACGGAATATTCCCGCTGAACCATAGTTGTAAACAAAGAATCCTTGTGGAGCTTGGGCTGCCTTGACACCCTCTTTCTTAAAGAAACGTGCATTCGGAGTATCTTTGCCACGTACCAAACGCAAATAATCAGCAGCCAGATTACGGTCGAACGCATTCCCTTGACCGGACAAGTCACCTGACAGAGCAATATTAGCAAACGCTTCAATATCATCACTACCCATCTTTCCACCAAAAGGATGACGTCCACTGATACCGATTCCCCATTCATAAAGATTACAATAATTACGCATGGCGATAAAAGCAGACTTTATATGCTGGCGGGCTTCTTCCGTCAACTCGAAACTCGTTCCATTCGTGAAAGCGATGAATTCTCCTACTGTTGCCAATACTCCGGTGGTATAACCGGGATAAAAACCTCCGTGATGGAAAGTAGTCCCATCCACTTTTATACCGCCAATTGTTCCGGAGGTATAACGTAACGAAGAAGACAGCCAACGGGACAAGCCGCTCAACGCCTGTTCCTGTTCTCTTGCATCCGGAAACATCATGGCCGAAACGAATTTCGCCATCAGCAGTGTATGCCAGGAGTCTAATAGTTCGTCCCGCGTGGGCGAACATGGCTGGCGGGTTTCCTGCAAAGCTGCCCAGAAACGTAATGTAGAGAGATAAGCATCCCGATGAGGATGTTTATAAATCGCATCACGCATCAGCCAGGCAGTCGTATATATCTTACGAATCTGATAACCATAATGGTGATTGGTTCCCATACCGCTACCAAAGGCAAATCCCTGGTCAATAGCATAATCGAATACCGTAAAGTAATTCTTCTTTGAAGCCTCGTTCTGATTACAGAGATAATCGTATGCAAAACCTGCAAGCATGGTCTCAATATCATTCCATGACATTTCCCCTTTCTTCTTATTCTGCTCGTCGGGAGCGACAATAGGAGTTCCCACAAATCCCGTTCCGGCAGCAGAAGGTGTGATAGCTGCTTTTTCAAATGTCTTATAAGCTGCATTAATCTGCCCTTGCGGAGCTTTTTTCACTTCCAGAAAATCCGTTAAACGCTGTTCTATCGTTTTCAATTCTTTCTTTCGCTTATCGGTCAACTTAGTTGCCAACGGGATATCATACGACTGCTGTTCCCATTTCCACACAAGGCACCAATGCCAAAGGTCACGATTGGATAAACCGTTATTAGCCGGTAACTGTTGGTCGGGAGTCGTCCTCAGGTTCATTTTCTTCTCCGGGAAAATCAAACGGTCAAAAAAGACACGTCCTTTCCGTCCGGGAGCAACGAGCCGATACCCAACAATATTCTTATCCTTCTTATTACCTTGCATATATGCGAAAGAAATCCAGCAAGCACGCCAACCGGCTGCTTTCAAGTGATAAGAAAACCAATAGGAGACCTCACCCGCTTTATTCAGGAACTCGAAACGAATAGAATCCTGCTGCGGTTTTTCATTATAAATCCACAACGTAATACCAAACTGCTGTTCTTTTTTCGCATTCAGAGACAACGGATTGATTTGGACATCCAATGTAGAACCGGGGTGAAAATCCCATTCCAGGCTATTCTCCCCTTCTTTGTAGAAAAGAGAAGAAACCTTGACATCTCCCTTCCCTGAAACTTTAAACGTTTCGGGAACTCCGTCTTCGAAACCGATAAGTTGAGCAAAAGCAGAAGAAATTCCTCCGAAAAGGAAGAATAATATCAGAGCTATATTTTTCATTGCTATTCTTAATTTAAACGCAGATTAACGCAAATTATCGTAAACTTAAGGGTTCAATCTCTGCGATAATCTGTGTTAATCTGCGTTTTATAATTATTAGTCATTTAATAAGGAATCCGATCCGACAAAATTTTCTCTGTGTACCAAGGATCATTTATTTCTTTCAGCATGGCTCCCATTTCACGATAGAGTTGCTCCACCACTTCCTTATTTTCTCCCAAAGACAAATTGTGCAATTGATAAGGGTCTTTTACATCATCAAACAAAAGGCTCTTTTTCAACTGTTTCGTATTACGGTCGATATATAAAGCTAGTGTATACTGCGCAGTTTTAATACCTCTTGAAGAAGGGAAGTAGGTTTGCACCAATCCGTTCTCATCTTTTTCGCCATCCAAGTTCTGAATATAGAGTGCACCGGTGGGACGTACGATCTCCGCTTTCTCATCAAAGAAAAGAGGAGCGAAATTACGGCCTTGTACTTCGGCAGGGATTGAATCCCCCAATCCGCACAGTCCAAGAACAGTAGGCATAATATCCGGTGACGATAACAGCAGATCATCCACTCTCGGCTGAATTTTACCGGGGAAACGTACCAAGAAAGGTATATTCATAGATTCCGAGTAAGGAGAATTCTTCGGATCTTCCGTACGTTGGCTACACATGGTCTCGCCATGATCGGAAGCAAAGATAACAACCGTATTCTTATCCAATCCCAAGTCTTTCAAAGTCTCCAAGATCTGACCGAAAGCACGGTCTACTCCCGTCACAGACGCAAAATAATAACGGACAGACTCTGCTTTCTTCATTTTCAGATCCACGTTCGGACGAACCAGCAGGCTATCCAACGGTTGGCTACGGTAAGGGTTGAAATCCTCTTCCTCGCAATCATCCAAAGAACGATACGGACTGTGAGGCGGATTCATACCTACCATAATGAAGAACGGTTTCTTTGTATCGCGTACATTCCCTTCATTTCTCAGATAAGAAACGACCTTGCCCGATTCATGCAAAGGCGACCACTCCTTCGGATCATGTCTTTTACCATCCGTATCCCAATAATGCGGATTCTTATGTTCGTCGAAAGTTCCATAAGAATACCAGTAATTAAAACCATGACGACGGTCTTTCGGTGTATAGGCATCCCATACCGGACGCTTAGTCTCTACATATTGTCCCGGATGTTCGGGATCGTTCGGAGTCGGGAAGTCAGCATGGAGCTTGCCGAAATACGCACAATCATAACCAGCTTTGCTGAATACGTCACCAATACATTCCGCATCTTCACGCAATGAACTGATAGGGCGTGTAGAATTACAATTCAAAGGTACACCGCTACGGTTCGGATACATACCTGTCAGCAGCATTCCACGATGCGGACTACTTAACGGACAGTTACTTTGTGCCGAAGTCAACACTATTGATTCACGTGCAAAGGCATCCAGATTGGGAGTATGCACGGGATCACCCTTAAAGTTTACCTTATCCTGAAACCCGTTCTGACTCCAGATGCCCAATGCCTGGTTACGGTATTGATCAGGGAATACATAGATAATATTCGGATGTTCGACTTGCTCTGCTACCTGTTTCGGGGCTTTGCATCCCTGTGCGGCAAACAGCGTCAAGCCGCCGACCAGAAAGTTGATAGGTTTATTCATATTCATTTCTCCAAATCTCTTTTACGCATCAATGCTTCCAAGAAATAATAGTCGGCATAGTTCAGGGGAACATCTATTTCCTGACCGTGAGGAATACTACCTACCGAGTGCATCAGGATAAAGTTCCCGTTTGTACCCACTTCGGCACGATAAGCAGGAGAGCCCAAACTTTCCATGATCTTATCAGCAATTTCTTTATAATGATTGCCCGGTCGATAACCATCCAATTCGTAGAGCGCAGAAGCTGTACATGCAGCAGCGGAGGCATCACGAGGTTCGTTCGGGATATTCGGAGCATCGTAATCCCAATAAGGAACGAGATCTTCCGGCATATTCTTATTGTTAAAGATGAAATTATATACTTTTTGTGCTTGGTCGAGGTACTTTTCGTCTTTCGTATAGCGGTAGCAAGTAGTATATCCATAGAGAGCCCAAGCTTGTCCGCGAGCCCACGATGATTCATCCGCATATCCCTGTGCTGTTTGTCTCTTGCGTACTTCACCGGTTTCCGGGTCATAGTCTACTACATGATAGCAACTGTTATCCGGACGGAAATGGTGTGCCATCGTCGTATCGGCGTGTTTCACAGCGATATCATAGAAAGTGGAATCTCCGGAAAAGGCTGTTGCCTCAAACAGCAGTTCAAGGTTCATCATATTGTCTATAATCACCGGACACTTCCATCCACGCGTTCCTTGCCAACCTCTATCAGCATCCCACGACTGGATCACACCTGCTCCGGGACGGAAACGGGTAGATAAGGATTTGGCGGCCTCCACCACTACATCTTTATATTCTTTCTTATCTGCCAGGCGATATCCGTTCAGATAACTACAACCAATCATGAAACCTACATCATGATGCCATTTCAAATGTTTCACAGAATCTAATGCTTCTGTATATTTTTCAGCCAATGGTAACCATTTTTTGTCTCCGGTCAGATTATAAGTCAACCACATACTACCGGGGAAGAAACCGGAACACCAGTCATCAATAGGGATATAAGAAACACTACCATCTTTGTTAATTGTTCTCGGATTCAGAATCTTACCGGATTTCTCGATAATATCTGTTTGAATAGTGTTTTGTGCTACCGCGTTGTCAATGTTGTCCTGAATAAAGTCTACTTCAGTTTTTTTTTGTCCACCGCAACTCGTAAAAACCAAAAGGGAAAGTCCTAATGCGCTAAGAATTGTTTTCATAATACACGGGTTATTTGTTAAGTGATTAATTTTCTTGATGGCAAAAGTAGTGCATTTAAATAGAATTGACCGACCTAAATAATCCAAATGAAGGACAAATTTGGTACATTTCAGCCTAAAAGACATGCTTGTACTGATAATCCAAAAGGGTTAACCCGATAAAGGACCTATAAAACTAACTAAAACTTAGCTCTTCAATATTAATCAAATTCCCCATCGATAATTAGGTTTATCTCCCATGATAAGTATAAGCTCTCCTCCTCTCAATAGTTCTGAAGCTTGAAAATAAAAAGTATTCAATTTCTTTCCATTCAAAACCGCACTCTGAATATATTTATTTTTTCTTGAAACATTCTTTGCTTCAATAACAAAACTATCGCCACGACCATAAAGACCACCAAGATCAATAACAACCTTCTCAAAAAGAGGGCTAGCTATCTCATATATAGGATTGACTCTACATCCTCCATCAGTTTGAAACAATCCTAATGCAGCCATCACAAACCAAGCACTCATCTGCCCTTGATCTTCATCACCAAGATAAGCATTAGCTACACCATTACCATAATACCTATCCATAATTGAACGTGACCATTTTTGAGTTAACCAAGGTTTCTTTGCCCAATTAAACAAAAATGCAAAATGCATGGATTGCTGATTACCTTGCACAACAGGATAATCCCAATATTGGTCATTAGGAGCATTGTATCGCCATTGCTTACTAACCTCAAATCCCCAATTAAGACGTTCCACAAAGTTCTTCTCACCTATTGTTTCTATAAGAGCAGGCACATCCTGTGGCACAAAAAAAGTAAGTTGCCAAGAGTTGCCTTCCACATAATGTTGATTACGTCCTGTAAGAAAAGGATCAAAATCTGAAACAAATTTTCCGTCTACTCCTCGCATATGGGCATAGCCAGTTTTAGGATTCATTGCATTCTTCCACCAATATCCTCGCTTATTAAAAACTTCATAATCATGAGATTTACCAAGTGCTTTTGCCATTTGACCAACAGTCCAATCATCATAAGAATATTCCAACGAGTTAGAGAATCGCCCTTTCTCAAAAGGCACATATTGATATTTCAAATATTCAACAAGATTGCGATTACCAGCAAACCCACCCCCTATACGTACAGCAGGAGTCGTTTGCATTTTCTTCATAGCTGCAAAAGCTTTCTCCGAATCAAAATCTCTAATTCCCATCTGGTATGCAGATACTATCAAAGGAATCTCATGTTCAGCTACCATTACCGGTATATATTCCATGCCCGCCGGACCTTTGGCAAGCCACCCATTTGAATCATACATTGCCAGTTGTGAGTTCACCCATTTAGATGACCATTCAGGAGTAACCAAATTCCAAAACTGATTTAAATTCCAGAATGTATTCCAAAATGCATCGCATCCTAAAGCCAAATGATCCGGATTGGACAATTTATGTACTTTCTCATCAGCCGATACCCATTCTCCATTTACATCACTAAATAAGTTACGGCAAAGTGCACGATACATGTTAGAATAAAACCGGATCTTTTCTAATCTATCATTAGTAGAAATAACTACTCTGTTAAGAAAACTATTCCATACCTCTCTCTGATATTTTACCACAGCTTCAAAATCCCAGCCGAAACGCTCTGAAATCTCTTTATTCAAGTTTTCAGAAGCATTACCTACACTAACATACGATAAACCTGTGCGAACTTGAACTATGGGATGTTTTCTCGTGTCAAACTCCACAAATAGCCCTGCATCACTAAGCTCTTCTCCCGAAATATGAGAAGTATCAAGAATCTCATCATTCTTCCAGCCTCCGACCTTTTTTATCGGAGTATCGAACTCTATAACGAAGTTAACTACATATTCCTGTTCGGCATCCTTACCCCATATACGAGAGGATATTTGCCGGCAATGTCCTTCAATACGGTTATCACTAACTTTATTAACATCAACATCAAACAACTTATAATCATATTCCGCCTGAATATGCAAATCAATCATCACACGCCCATCCTTATCCTGCGGAAAACTATACCGCTGAAAACTGGCACGCTCTGTGGCAGTTGCCTCCACTCCAATCTGTGTGTCAGTTAAAAATACCTTATAATAACCTAATGGTGCTTCTTCTGTTCGTTTCTCAATTCGAGAACGGTAGCCTTCATCAGGAGAAAACTGATCACCTACTCTTGTATAAAGTTTACCATTCGTCGGCATCATTCCCAACCCAGCCATAGTCCATTCATGTATATGACTAAAACAACCTACTGTCTCAAACGTTGGCTGATAACCAGCCTGCCAACCTCTATTTTGATTATCAGGACTTAATTTAACCATACTAAATGGCATCCAAGGCCCTGGAGCGATCATCCAACGAGAATGTGCAGTCCCCATTTTCGTATCAACATAATCGGCTAAAGTCTGTTCCTTTTGTGGAGACCGCAAAACAGTAGCACTCTCCAACAATTTACCATCAGCAAATATTTGATACTTACTCTTTACCATTTTCTTTACTGCAGGCATAGGCGCCTCAAACATATAACGAGCAGTATCAAGTTTAGAGGAGAAAATACGTTTTCCGTCCAGTTTAACTGTTAAATCTGGATTTCCCGAAAGATGTTCTACATCAATCAAGAGAGGCTGCACCATGGAATCACCGTGTTTTATCTCATACTTAGCAGGAGATACATTACGAAGAAACATCGAACTATGTGTATTCTTTAGCTTAATACTATGCGGACCTTCAAGCCTGACTTGATCAAACGCAATCCAACCGCCTTCTAAAACAGAGATCGTAACAATATTACCCCCAATCTTTAAATCAGAAGCGGCAATAGGTATTTCCAACACCTGTTCCTTCGCCTCATCAACAACTCCGTCAAGCACCTTTTCTGATTTCCCTTTTATTTCAAACTTTTTTTCAACAGAATTGACCAAGACCTTGACCAAAGAACGCTTTGGATCAGCATCCAACAGATCAATAACCAATCTACATTCCCCATGTTCTGCTATTCTGTCCAAACCAAATAAAATATTCGTACTATGAGTACGCCAGCCGGAAGTACGCCATGTGCCACCCCATACGTCATTCGGCCCTGGCAATACATATGGAAAGTCCTTGTCGTCTTTTGAGTTGCCAATTAAGAAGTACCTATCTTCATAACCAAAATCTTTTGCCAGAAAATCCTTATAACTAGAAGGACCAAGAGCCAATTCAGAAGCAGAGTTGTCAGCCTTGCCTATTTTCCAGATAATATTAGCAGCATTTGTATTTAGCACACATAAAGCTGCCACAATATAAGATACAACATATGTTTTTCCCATAATCTACAACATAAAACAGGGATGTTTCCAACATAGAAAACATCCCTATACAATAAGCCTAATTAAAATAATTCAAACTCATTAATTCGAAGAACATCTCCATCAGCATTCTGCATCGGCCGAGTTATCATCAGACGGACATATCGTACCTTAGCTGGTGACTTCATTGTGCGTTGCACAATATTCTGACGATTATCATCAAAGTTATCAAGCGGCTGCCATTCCTCATCAAGACTATTGCGTCCCAACAAGAAACATGCAGAAGTAACATAACCTTTATCTTCGCGACCGGCATTCACTAACTTCCAGCCTGTAAGTGATTTACTCTCACCTAAGTCAAAATCTGCATAATTAAAATGTTTTCCGACATCACACCATTTTGTATTATAATTACCATCAATAATCTGATGAGGTTTTTCACGTTCATTATAAGAACCGGAGAATCCAATGACTTTCGCCCCCTTTAGAAGATTATCATACTTAATATCCCCATCATTCAAATGAACAGTATTCTCTTTGATAGCTGTATTAAAGTGAGTAGATGCAACTTTTACCGGTTCTATCAATTCATTAACCAATGTAGCTGCAAAGAGAACAACCTTTTCGTTAGTAGGCAATATAATACTACGGGCACCTTTCGGTATATCGATACCGACCTTAAACATATAAGTAAAGTTATATGGTTCATCATCTGTAGACGAATGGCGATGCGTTCCTACGAATGCAACATTTGCCTTTTTCAAATAACCTTTAGTATGTCCTGTATGTCCCCATTGTCCAATAAAGCCTGTGTATGAAGGAATATATACTTTGCTCTCAATATGACCACTTTTAAACGGAACCATATAATCTCCATCAGTAGCGGCAGCCAAAACATATAGTTTGTTATATGTTTCTCCTTGAGGTAAATATAACGTATCCCCTTTACAAGACATTCCATTGGCAATATCTTTCTCACCTAATTTAAAAGGAATTTGATCAACGTTCAGTTCTGACGGCCACAATTCTGCAGCATATGAATAACCTGCATCAAAATCACCCTCTGCACGGAACTCATTGAAAGATGAGCACTTTTGATCATACTTCAAAGGCAGACTGGCATATTGCAACTCAAAGCGCTTCAAACCAGATGTTGTGAGACGAACTTTAAAAGTCTTGATAGAAAATGGTTTTATACTGAAAGATAACGAATTATCACTAAATTGTGCTTGTGCAATTTTCTTTTCAGTACCATCGGCCTCACATGCTTCTACGATATTACCTGCAAAAACAATAGTAGCCTTTTGTTCCTTTTCACCACCAATTTCATAAACACGCACTACATATTCATCCGAATTTTCCGCTTTCTTTATAGCTTTAATAATAACATTATTATTGCTTGAAGATGCAAAGGAGAATTCTTTACCTAAAGCTCCTTGATGTTTTTCTGTCGAGAAAGCCTTCAACTTCTGATTGAGTAAATCAGACTTACGTACCGCTTCTGGCTTTTCCAACTTTCCAGAGTGTCCTACCAGACTATAAGTAAATGTATGATAACCTAGATCCTGTTTATTCTGATATATATAACGCTTATTGGTCCCTGGAGTATTGAGAAGAGTCAGACGAATCGTATTGTCATCAGGCTTATCCCAACCATACTTACAGTCATTTAAAACCGTAACACCATAACTGTTATCCCTATCAGTCAGATCAGTCCATTGATGAGCATAAACTTCATATGCAGTAGTCGTATTATTGCCTCTTTCAATAGAGCCCAGTCCGAGATCATACGTAGCATTCTGATTAGTAACATTCAATGGAAATTCCGCCTTCAGCAACGAGTTGGTGGATTGCCAATCCACCTCATTATAAAAATCAATGCGATCTGCGCGGCTTCCCTCATACATACGAATATACTGCTTGAAATTCGACTCTCCATAACGCTTCTCAACACAAATAGATTTACGTAAAATACCGTTCTCCAACACTGTTATTTTAACATCATCGGTAATAGATTGAGGAATAGTGTCAATGGTTGTTTTCTTTATTTCCCAAGCAGGCCAAACATATGATTTATTATCAGTAAATAGAGCTAAGCGAATAGCTTTCCCTTCTTTAACCAACTCTTTATTATTCTTCTTATCAAACAAGGAGACTACATCGCCATTCTGATCAAGAGACAACTTATATATTGAGTTCTCCAATACAGATGCATCAGAAGAGATAACAGAATGCTTTGAAGAACCTGAAATACGTACATCATACACCGCATATCCAACAGCAGGAACTGTTGCTTCCAACAACAACTTAGCCTTACCATCAGTATAGCTTAAAAGTTGAGCCGGAACTTTCTTACCATCAGCATTATATACCGAGACATCTTTAGGAGCCTTAGAAGTCTCTATTTCGACCTCTGCAAGATCAGTAACATCATATCCCAAAGAATTGTAGATCACTACAGGCATACCTTTAGTCTTCGTATTCATCTGGCGAACAACCGCATCCACTGATGATGTAAGAATTCCAGAGAGCTGTTGAAGCGATATTAGTTCATCATTCCATGAAAACTCATAAGCGCGAGGTATACTAGTACCTGTTAAATCATCATGAAATTGATGAAGAATAAAGCGACGCCAAATTTCAGTAAAAGCATTTCCCGGGTAACAAGCCTGGTTTAACCAATCCGCCACAACAGACGAACGCTCCGCAGCATCGGCTAATAGTTCATTCTGACGATTATACAATTTCATCGCAGCTTGAGAAGTGTAGCAACCGGTGCCATGTACGTCCATCAGTAACTCACCATTATATTGTGGAAGTTCAGGATGGTTTCCATATGGTTGAAAGTCCTTATATAATTGATCGCTAGTGGCACTAATAATCTCAACCGGACCACTGCCTTTAACTCCCTTCTCCACAGCACGAACAGATTCCAATGTAGGAGAGCCACCAATATCACCTGTACCATAATAACGATAAGCGATGTTCAAAGGAGATTGAGATGTAAACTTAAGCAGGTCTTTATTATTAGACAAATCTTCCTCTTTCCACCGCTTATTATAATCTTCCCCATGTGCCATCATTATAGTAGAACCATCTACACCTGTCCATAGCCCTATTGTAAACGGATACTTACTCTTTCCATAGAAAGGATTAGTACGCCATTTTAGTTTCTGGGATGAAAATCCGATAAGTCCACAATGTGAAGCTATCGTTGGCAACGTCCAACCGAATCCGAAACAATCAGGCAAAAATATATCAGTACTTTCAACTCCAAACTCCTTGCGATAATAATCCTGTCCAAGCATAATATTGCGTAAAGAAGATTCTATCGATGGAACCAACACGTCTGTTGCATCCCAGCTCGCACCGCTTACATGCCAGCGCCCAGTTTTAATATATTTCTTCACCTCTTCATATTGGATAGGAAAATACTCCTTCATCCAGGCATATTTAGCACCACCTTCAAAGTTGAATACATAATTAGGATATTGTTTAAGAAGCATCAGATTCTGATTTATTGTATTCCATACATACTCCTTAATCGTAGTCTGTATATCCCAGTTCCATTGAGTATCCAAATGTGCATTCGATACAATATATGCTTTTGATTTCTCCGGTGAAGCAACATTTTGAGCATAAACACTGCCAGATAGCAAAAATGCAAAGGCTACCAATGCGATGTTTTTTCTCATTCTTTTAGTTTTTATTTTGCTCATAACAAACATTCTATGATTAATACAAATCTGTATTATTTATTGGTTTCATGTCCCCAAAGAGTCGGTTCATTACCTTTCGATTTGCGCCAAGCATCACGCCAGCGGTGCATATCTTTATAATTTATAAATGGTTTCAATGCTCTTTGTTCTTTTGTAGGAGCTGCCGGCAAAGCAACTGCTGAATCCTGATACCAATATGCTACGGAAGCCAAATCTAAAGTAAGGTTATTATTAGACCCATGCTCTATCGTACCTTTCACACTGCTCTCAAAGAAAATAGGATCAGAAATAAAGAAACGGTACACATGAGTACGTCCTAACCATCCGTGATCATCATTAACACGAGGAGCTCCAAAATATGGAAATGAGAACTTCTCTTTAGGACACCATGATGTATTAAAGAAATCTTCGGTACCAGTACCAATAAGTGAAGGTAGTTCTTCACCATCAATAAACCACATATCATCCCCTTCTCCATACCACATAGGAGTCGGACAATGAATATAATAGTTTATACCTACAAAATGGCCTTTACCCTTTGTTTCAATAAAAACATAATTACGTTCTCCTGTTGAGTTTGGATGTTGCTTCCCCGTAAGTCCCCATTCAGTCTCCCCTTCCGGTAAGGCTTCTGTAAGATTGTGATTATACCATGCATGGAACCGCCCCATATCCTTAGGAAGTTTTTTCATTTCAAAATAGTCTACATAAAAATAGAAAGCCTTAATGGTCTTCCCGCTTTGGTTCTCAATCTCAATGCGTGCGCCTTTCTCAAAAGGCATTGCAAAATAAGAAGTAAGACCGGTACCTTCTTTGGGTCCGGCAGCAAGAGGCATAGAACTATAATTATAAGATTCATTCCACCCCTGCCCGAAAAAAGGACCGATCGGAGATTCTACAGATGGATAATCATTACCATCCCAGTACATACGAATAATAATATCATTACGACTTAGCTGATCAGGCGTAGGAGACATAGTAATCCAAATATGATTAATTACTCCAGTTCCTTTTATTTCAGCGATGGTTCTTTTCTCACCAGGTTTAAACGGCTCCAAATGGTCACGATTCCCTCCAGTCGGGTCAGTACTTGAAATTCGCTTGTTTTTAATTCCAGATTTCATCTGAGCCAGATTGAATAGATCATTGTCTAAACCAGTCTGTGCCAAAACAGATGAATACACATTTCCTAAAAGGATAAATAAAAATAAGAATGAAATTTTCTTCATACAACAATCAAGTTTTTAATTTATAATTTACAATATAATATTCACTTTTTAAAAAGCACAGTTTTCATGAGAAATACATTATACGGTTTCCACATTGACATTAAAAAGTAAAGTTCATCACCATAAGAAGACAATGGATGAAAAAAGGAACCATATAATTGAGGATACTCTTTTGAATCAACCAATTTATACGGTTCACTCCAAGGACCTGTTATATCATCAGCCATACGAAGAGTGATATCATATCGGGCTGAAGCAAAATATGCTATAATCCATTTTTTATACTTATAGTTATAAATAAATGATAGTTCACCGACTTTGTCATCAATTATCACAGTTGCACGTTTCTCATCACCGCGTACCCATTTATTTATTGTTCCATCCCAATATTCATAACGTTCCTGCCGTTCAATATCACGCTCTCGAAAACGGGCTAGACGTGCGGGAGTATCACGACCTGTTTCCGTTCCAATCATATAGACATATCCATCTTTTTTAAAATAGCCTATCTGACCAAAATAGCTATCCGATGAAAACTTAACATTAGCACACGGCTCCCAACTCATTCCAGAGTCAACAGAGCGATACAGAGCCGAATAGTTAGTATCCCAATTACGCCAGTTCCGCATATTAAAGTAATGAACATAATCTATCCCACCAGCACGAATTGCCGCTGTTGGAATAGATGTCCAATCTCCCTTTCCCGACTTATCTTTCCCACCTGGAATAATCTCACGAGCTTCACCTTTATTATCTGTTACTACACCTGAAAATGATAATCCATCATTCAAATAGGTGTCTGTTGAAAAAGCAAGGAAATTACATCTCCATTCGCCAGCTGCATCATTAGGTTTAGGACCGAAAGGTTTAAAATTTCTGCCATAACTATCACCAAAAAATATTCCGTATTTACCGGGCGCCTGCTCCCAAATGATTCCAAGATCAGTTCCTCCAATATTCCATTGCTGAACTGTCGAATTTGGCGACATAAACTCTTCTTCTGGCAAAGGCATTCCTGTTAATCGAGCGATACAGGTCACTTTCCCAACAACTGTACTAGATATATCCATCTTTTGTCCATACAATATCATGTATGGACAAAAAGACAAATATAAAGATAACAGAATATTTAACCTATTCATTTTATTCTACCATAGTAACCTTCGGTCCCAAATATGACTGCTTCATTCCCCCAAAATCCAGTACTACCTTTTGGATAATCATACCCGGATCAGCACAAATCAGTTTAAAGGTATGTTTTCCTGGTTTTCCAACATGCATGTTCACCATAGCAATATCACTGTTACGGAAAACATTACGATGCCATTCACCGGAATATTCCTTAGAGGAAACCGTCACCCAATGAACCAAGCCATCATCAATCATAACACCATAACGAGTATCATGCTTCGGATCTATAGGAAACAGAGGGAGAGCGTATATATAAGCCACTACATTACCACCATTAAACGAGTAGAAATCATATTGAGCCTGAGAAACCTTATGAGTATTCCACATGCTTTGAGTTTCCTGAGTAGCCTCACCCAACTGTACACATTCATTTTCATATCCCAGTCCCATAACCGTACGCACTTTTATTCCATTAGCTTCTTGCTTATGATGGAACTTTCCTGCATTAATTGACACACATCCATTATCTTCCACATAAAGCCCTTTAAGCTCTGCTACTGATGGACTCTTCGGATTGAACACCGGCAGGATTACTTTCTCTACCTTATTTTGTGTTCTAAATTCAATTTCAGCAATAAGATTATCTCCTGTAGGAACCTTATTCCAATCAACAGATATATTAATACGATCCTGCAATAATGTAGTCCCAGCCTTCTTACTAAGTTTTATCCATGGTACGTTTGTTGTTGCTTCCCACGTAAATGCTTTATCTCCCCTATTATAAAGTTCAACAAATAAATGTTTCTTGATAAACGGATTTGCCGTTGGCAATACATTAGCGGCACCAAGGCCAAAAGTACAATCTTTACCAGGTATAAATATCTGCATATCTTCACCTGGCTTCGGCTGGTATTTTTCTACCGGAGGCATATTCTGATATTTACCTTTCCATCCCGGAGAAACTGTAATCATATGATTCCACTTTCCGTCAAGCATCGTATTATACTCTTTTGTATAATAATTGAGGCTATCATGAAAAGCTTTCGTCTTATCGGCATAAAGATTCGTAGCAGCACGATTCTGACGAGCATACCAACGATTCTTTTGGGCAGTCAACATTTTCTTATTCATTAATGCTGCTCCCTTTACTTGATAATGGACAAGTTCATAAAAAGGTGCTTTCAGTTCCACAGGAAGAGATTTCCATATTTTCTCACTTTTATCTGAGATACGATCATATTCGTTCATACGATCTTCTGCTTCATTATAATTAATCAAAGAAAAATCGGTATCTATAACTCTTTCCATGTGTTGATAGTTATTCCAAAGATACCCCCATCCCATAGACTCTGGTTTATGCTGGAAACCCAATAGGAAATAAGTATCAAGAATATCCTTCAAATCGTCTCTATACTTCTCACCAAAAATCGAAGTTAGATAATCTGTATTAAAATCATAAGAATTTTCGAAATTAAAAGAATCAACATCCCATGCCATATCAAAGAAGTATTTCAGTGCAAGCTCTCCCGGTTTGATATCTCCCACATTCAACAACCAATAACGATCAGCACCTGTATCATAAGCTTTACGCATTTCCTCAAAGATTAAGGTATTAGGAGTTGTATTAATCCACAAATAATCGTGAGGAGCACCGCAATAGGAGATATGATAGTAAACGCCTGCCCCTCCTTTTCGCGCACGTTCTTCTTTATTGCTTAATCTCTTTATATAACCAAAATTATCATCCGGCCATACCAAGGTCACATCTTCCGGGACTTTTAATCCTTTTTCATATATATCCAACACCTCCTTATAAGGCATAAATAATTGAGGAATAGAATCAATAGGCTTATCAATATGTTTTGCCAGAATATTACGTTGATCAGTAAGTACCTCCTCAATAAGTGAAACCTCCCTATCTTTAGGTACACCGACAAGACCGGAATCGTGAATTCCACGCATAGCGAGAGTATAAAAATTTTCATAAGGTCCATTCTCTGAAATTCGTTTATCTAAGACCTTATTAATCATCCCCTTATTAGTCATATAGTTCCAATCCCCCATTGTCTTCTTATCCCACTCTGTCACATTATTAAACAACAATGGTTCACAATGAGCAGAAGTCATAACAATCGCATAATTATCTGCAACAATCTTATTTTCAGGATACTTATTGAATGCTCCTGAACCTGGGTGCATTGCCGGAGATAACATATTACCTTTCATTCGGAGAATGAGCTCACAGACTTTAGCATACGTCTTTGGACCTATATCACCAAGTTCTGGATCATAGGTTTTCTTTGCCCACGGAGTAATACCCCATCCTTCATCATTAATAAATAATCCCCTATACTTCACACTTGGAGCCTTTGATATGTATTCCGAAGTCTGCAAGAATAAAGACTTGGATTTTTTAACAGGTATATCAGACCACCAATATAATGGAGAGACGCCCATTGCTTCAGAAATCGCAAACACACCATATGCAGTACCTCTACGATCACAACCTGCTATCACTAATGCACGGTCAATATTCGCTTCTGGTTTCTCAAGTACTTTAACAACATATTGCTCCCAACCATTTTTGATATCCTTCACATCAATCAACCCTCTTTGGACAAAGCCATCAATAGTTGCGTTTTTACCTAAAGTACCAATAATAATTACGTTCTTACCTTTAACAGACTTAGAAGTATTGACTTTCCCTTTCCTGCCTGTAACAAGGTAAATATCATCTGCAAATATGTTAGCTACTCGCTTTACGACCTCATGATCAGCATTTGAAACAAAAATATTGCTAACCTTTCCATTGGTACACAAAGGAAAATCTACTCCATTGGTAACTTTATCACAGACCTTTATCTGTGCATTTGCAATAGCAATACAAAAAATAAAAATAAATAGAAATACCTTTCTCATACAGTTTATTTACTTATTAAATAGTCATGAATCCACTTGAAAAAGAGTTTTAAGCTACACCTCAACCTAACTATCATCTCAGAATAAATTTAAATGCAAAGCCTCACTTTTCCAAGTGGATTATTAATTAATTATATCCGGGATTCTGTTCAAGAATTGCGTCAGTATTCGCCTCTATAGCAGATTGCGGAATAGGCCAAATATTATAATGTTTCTGCATTCCTACGCCATCACCATTCGTCTTAGGATCCGCATAATATGGATTACATTTCATAACCCTATCATAAAGCGTCTGTGTTCGCATTAATGTAAGGCGGCGCTTTTCTTCAATGCCAAGCTCACGCATACGCTCATCAAGAATATAATCCATATCAATTTCTGATTCATCTACCGACTTTGCATGCGCCCTATCTCTAACTTCATTTATATCTTTTGCTGCTAAATCTTTTTTATCCAAATTCATATATCCTTCAGCTCTCAACAAGTAAGTTTCAGCAAGGCGGAACATATACTGGTCTGTATAAGTGACTCCCGCATCCCCTTTCAAAGAAAGATTAGCTTTATTAGAATATAAGGCATCCGGATGATTGCCAGGAGTAGTGCATTTTGACTGATATGCATATAGATAACGTCCAGGAATAGTCGTGCTATTTCCTTGGCCAACGATAACCTCCACTCCTTCCGGTAAATGATCAACATCAAGTTCTGTTATCCCTAAATTAATAACCTCGCTTCTGTGAACCCGAAACTTACGTACAAAATTATGATTTGCATTTCTCATATCGCCGTCAAAATCATCTTCCCAAATAGTATTAGAGAAATATTTAGTAGATATACCCCAACCGATGCCACGACCTCCCGTATAATCAGAAACAGGCCAATTGAACGGGGTGTATGTTTTTCCATCCTTCTTAATTCGTACATCACGAACCATAGGAGCTATATTTCTCTCTAATCTATAGTTAAATTTCTCTTGCAATTTAGTAGAACTACTACCCCCACCCGGAGTATCTATCTCAAACTGAATAACCCAAATTCCTTCAGTATTTCCAGCACCTCTATTTTGATTATTTCTACGAAACAAATCCCAATAAACATCTTTATCTGCTTCTGACTTTCTAGAACCGAAACGATCTTTCATTAATCCCAATGCAGGATTCTCAATCACTAAAGTAGCAGCATCAACAGCATCCTGATCTCTACCAAGCGCAAGATAAAGTTCTGAAAGAAGATGATAAGCAGCTGGAGAAGAAACTTCACCATCTCTTACCTTGGTAATATCCGGTAACTTTTCAGCAGCAAATTTCACATCTTCCATAGCTTGCGTTAAGGTCTGCTCACGAGTAGAACGTACATAATCAGTCTTTGCTTGTTTCACTTCATGAAGTTCCAGAGGTACTCCGCCATATAAATACCCTAAAGTTCTATAACCAAAACCACGGAAAAAACGAGCCTTGGCTTCAAACAATGTCCTTTTGTCTTCAGATAATGAAGACATCTCGAGCCTATCAATAATAGTATTTGCTCCAGCAATCATTTTATAAATTAGATTCCAATGAACACTAGGACTTACCGCTGTGGGATGATAAGCTCCAAGCATATTACTGTGCCGGATTTGCGTACCTGGTTCTCCATCAAAAATCAAATCCGTTCCATATAAATAGTCAAAGGGGCGCCATTCATCATAACCATACATATCTTCCCGCACCAAGCTATATAAATCATTTACAGACATATCAAAATCTGCTTCAGTCTCATAAGAGTTTTCAGCACTCATGAAGTCTTCGGGAACTTCTCGTAAGAATTTGCTCTCATTACAACCGAACAACATTCCACTTAACACACAACATAAAGCTATATATTTTTTCATAATCGTACTTCTAATTTATAATGTAACATTTAAACCGAATGTAAAACTCTTAAGCACCGGACGGCCATTATAATCTTGACCTGCTTCCGGATCCCATCCTTTCCATTTCGTAAAAGTCAAAAGATTCTTTCCCGTTACATAAAGATTCACATTCTCAATACCAACTGATTTTGTCCAGTTTTTAGGAAGATTATATCCTAAAGTAATATCTTGCAAACGAACAAAGTTACGCTGTTGATAACGAGTCGGATTGATAGTCGGTGCTTGACTGTACCGCGCATAAGTTGCATTAGGATTACTCGGTGACCAATAGTCTGCCCCCATTTCACTTATTCTGTTGTATAAACGATGATTAACATCTCCTCTGTTCAGAGAACCCGAATTAGCCTGCATATATCCATCTTTACCTCCTTGTACTGAATTAATGAAGAAGCTGAAAGTAAGATCTTTATAACGGAATTTATTCATTATACCAAAACGGTAGGCAGGATCCTTTTTTCCAAGAATTATACGGTCATCAACTGTAATTCCTTCTTTACCATCAGTATCTACAATCCTATAATTTCCTGGGTGATAACCTGTAGGAATCTCGTCATTAAGCTGCCATATACCATCTATCTGATAGTTATAAATAGCAGAGATCGGTTCTCCTATAAAAAGGTTACTTGACGTTAAATCATCCTCTTTTCCGTCCCCATCAGCGTCTTTACCGAATAGAGTAATAATTTTATTTCTATTAGCAGATATATTAAATGTTGTACTCCATTCAAAATCTCGAGTAGTAAAATTATGAGAAGTAATGATAAATTCCACACCTTTATTCCTTATTTTACCAATATTCGAACTAACAGAGCCAAAACCGGTAATAGTAGGAATGGTCATATCATAAAGCAAATCACGGGTGGTAGTTTGATAGAGCTCCAATGAACCATTAATTCTGTTATTTAATATAGAAAAGTCAAGCCCCAAATTTATACCGGCTGTCTTTTCCCATTTCAAATCACCATTTCCCATGGTTGTTACTCTTTGAGCATTTTCAGTCTCCCCTCCATCACCAAATACATAACCGGGATCAACATTTGTTTTAGATAATGATTTATAACGAGATGTCTGGTTACCACTGATACCCCAACCTCCACGTAATTTCAAATTATTAATCCAACCAATCTTAAACCACTCTTCTTCTGACATTACCCAACCTAAAGCAACAGATGGGAATATTGCTGTTTTGTTATTCTCTCCAAAACCAGAAAAGCCATCCCGACGCACTGTAGCAGTTAACAAATAACGATCTTTAAATTTATAATTCACACGAGCCATTTGATACAACAAAGCTTCACTCCATGCATTCGACTCAACAAACTGATCTGTTCCTGACTCCAATGCATCAAAGCCAAGTGATAAACGCAAGAATTTTTTCGCTGAAGCAGAAGTATAACTTTCCTTACGTTCACTGGCACCATAAAGTAAAGTCGCTGCAATACTATGTTCACCAAACACAGCACTATAATTCAATATATTATCAAAAGTCCAGTCATAATAAGTGGTATGATGTTTATAAGCCTCTCCTTTCATACTTGCCCCATACTCATTTGACTGATGATGCTCGTCAATACGATAATTATTACCATAATTGAAACGGTACGTCAACCCTTTTATTGGTAATTGAACCTCTGCATAAACATTAGCAAAGAAGTAATTATGCCTTTCCTTGTCATTCACATCCGATTGCATAAAAGGATTAGTCGCTACAGTATTAAATGGATATGGGACAATCTTTCCTTCTTCATCATACGGTTCAATCATCGGACTTTGTTGTATTAAACTTAATGAAGTCGGAGAAGCACCATCTTGCTTCACAAAAGAAGCAAATGACTGAACTCCCATTTTCAACCACTTATATGGTTTCACATCCAGATTTACACGAATACTATTTCTTGAGAAATCATCATTGATTAGATATCCCTGCTGTTCTGTATTAGAGAATGAAATCAAATAAGACATTGCGTCAGAACCACCGGACACGCTTAAACGGTTCTCAAAAACCGAAGCCGTTTGTGTACCTTCATCCCACCAACTGTAATCTTTGGCAGAGATTCCATCAGGCTGAGAACTATCAAGCATTGTCGGAGCCGGAAGATAATCAGCAAGATTGAAATCAGGATTAGGCGTTGTATAGTCGGGACCCATATAAGCTTTGTCATAATAGAATTCCCTTGTAAAGTCTAAAAATTCTTGACGGTTCATTGGCCGAAGATCTTTTGTCGGGCTAGAAATTGTGTAAGATGAAGAAAAATCAACCTTTGTACCGCCTGTCTTTCCTCTTTTAGTAGTAATCAATAATACTCCGTTAGCAGCCTGAGCACCATAGACCGCAGTAGCACTTGCGTCTTTCAAGACATCAATAGACTCAATATCGTTTGGATTGATAGAAGATAAGGAATTATTATATATAATACCATCCAAAACAATTAATACACTCTCGCTTCCGGACAATGTATTCTTACCACGTATTTGTATACTAGGAGAAGAACCTGCCGCAGTCACCTGTCCGATGTTCAACCCAGGTACAGTACCTTGCAACGACTGCAATATATTCGTATTGGGAGATTTCTCGAAATCCTTGATATTCGCACTAATCACCGCTCCTGTCAAGTCCGACTTCTTCATGGAACCATATCCAATAACAACAACCTCATCAAGCATTTCATTATCTGAATGCATACGTAAGTTTAAAAACTGTTGATCTTTAATGGTAATAACCTGTTTCTTATATCCCACATAAGATATTTCTAATATGGTTCCATTCGAAACAGATATAGTAAAATTTCCACTTACATCCGTTATTGTACCATCTTGAGTACCCTTCGCTGCAATAGTAACCCCGATCAACTCTTCACCAGTAGCATCATCAACCACTTTTCCTGATATTTTTCGCTTATTCTGCTGAATACCCGATGAAGAACCCTCACTGGCTTCCATCATTAAAGTAGCTTCTTCATTAAGAAACCTTATCTCTGATTTTGCATCTGCCGGTATTATCCCCAAATACAAACAACAAACAAATAAAAATTTATATACTTTCATAGTAAAGAAGTAATTAAATTAGACAAACAAATATTAGTATATGTTACTATACATAACATTACAAACAACTTTTGCAATTTTACGTATAAATACATTCATACATTTTACAGATAAACAATATAATTACAATAACATTAAAATGAATTATTTACAATATACTGAATTTCATGTAACGATTTCTCGACAAAGTATCTCATTGTACTTATCGAAAGAAATAGAGAAAACAACTAAATATTGTCTACAAACATTGCAACGACAAAAGGGGCCCACTAATCAGTTGCAAACGTTATCAACCTATTAAGGAAATGCAGATCATATCCAATTTAGAGCCGAAGACAATTATTCATATTGCCAAAGAGCCACTGGAGTCATTGTTACATCAACCATAGTCTCCACATCAAATATAAATTTCGATAAACATATTAAAACATCGTGTTTCTTTTTAAGTTCCATAGTCCAGACCTTTATTTAATAGCCAACTCTTGTTTTCTTGCAATAAAAAATCCGTAATAAGCAATCACAGCAAAAGCAATACCTGGAACAACATACGCTGCCATTATACTACCTGTTTGATCAGATACAATACCCTGTATTTGAGTCAGAACGGCTGCACCAGCAATAGCCATTACCATAAATGAACCACCGATCTTAGTATCATTACCTAGTCCGGTAAGACCAAAACCATAAATAGTTGGGAACATCAATGACATACAACCGGAAACGCCCATCAAACAATAGACTCCAAAACTACCCTTCCCAAACATAGTACCCAAACAGAAGATTACAGCCAGAAGTGCAAGTCCAATCAACAGTTTATAAGCTCTTACATATTTCATCATTGCAGTACAAACAAATCTCATAATTACAAAAAGAATAAGTGACATGATATAATAAGTAGCTCCAGCCTGTTCTGCTGTACGCGGCAATAAATCATCTAACCCAAGCCATTCACATCCGTCATAAAATGCTGCAGCCACAGGCTCAATACCACGTAATGCATTAACCACAGCATCAGCAGAGGCAGAATCCCCTAACGAAGCCAATACACCATCAAAATCCAATTGCACCATAGCATAACGAATCACAAATGACCACACAGCTATTTGTGCACCTATATTAAAGAATTGTGCAACTACGCCCCATACATAATTCTTATTTTTTATCAAACGGCGAAGGGTAGCTCCAAACTCCACCTTTTCTCCTTTTTCACTAAGATTGGGCATTTTGGTGAATCGAATAACAAGCAGAAGTGCCAACATTAGCAAACCAAGCACCACATAAGCTGTGGTAACAGCATTCAACTCCTGCCCCTGAATGGCAGCTAATTCCTCAACCGGAAGCTGTGCCCGTTCGGCCGCTGTCATTCCATTCAATTGTGAAAGAATAAAAATCTGACTGATTACCACCCCTGTAATTGCCCCAAATGGATTGAATGCCTGTGACAAGTTCAAGCGCCTCGTTGCAGTACTTTCAGGACCAATTGATAATACATAAGAATTTGCAGATGTCTCCAAAACTGAAAGTCCCGCAAAAAGAACAAAGATTGCCAGCAAATACATAAAGAAGCTGAAATCAATATTTACTCCCGAACTAAGCATCGCCGGATAAAACAACAAAGCACCAAGCGCATATAAACCAAGTCCAAGCATTACACCAGATTTATAAGTATATTTCTTGATAAATAAAGCACCAGGAACAGCACAGCATCCATATCCCAATAAATAACATACGACCTGTATCCAAGCTGTTTTTGAGTCACTCATACTCATAATACGCTTGAAAGCTGCCAGCATAGTATCTGTAAGATTATTCGGCACAGCCCAGGCAAAGAAAAGCGTAGTTAGCAGAATGAATGGAAACAGGAGTCCTCTTGGTATTATTTTATTTGATTCCATACAAGTTATTTTATATAGTTATCCTATTGAAACTTTGTTTTTATTACATCTAAGTCTGCTCCAAATATTTTTTTTACAATAGGAGCCAGTTGTTTATCCTCACCTTGTATATGAACCACTTTCTGTATATGAACCAATGATGCACCTGGGACCAACTCTGCACCGGGAGAAGATGTTTCGATCTCATAGAAAGGTCCCATAATAGAACCGTCTTCTACCGGGCCATCATTATAAGAATTGATTACATCACCAGCAAATGGATCCTCCTGATCTCCCCACTGTCCATTGACATAAGTTGAAGGAGTTTCCGGAAGATTACACCATAAGATAGTAAGCACCCCTTTCGATGAATCATAACTTCCACACAAACTCGTTGCACGTGAAGCAGGCAAGCCTAATTTAGAACGATAAAGTCCATCAATCTTAAAATAAATAATTCCATTCTCCTTTATCAACCTTTCTTCAGGAATTTTGCCAAAATACTCATCATTCACAATTACCCCTTCTGCATCTTGTTTATAAGGAATGAATACGGTAGTAGTTGACGTCGGATTAAAGCAGCCAAGCATCCATACTGATATTAGCCCTTTTTCTTTTGTCCATGCATTATTTCCTGTATTGGTAATCTTATTTTCACTTTTATAGGCCACAACTTTCATATCGTTCGTAAGTTGGATATTAAAATCTGCAGCTACTTCATCCATACTCATCAACGATACAGTACGATCAATATTTATGTCAAAAGTAGTACCTGAAGCATTTACTAAACGGGTATCTTTCACAAAACGAATACTGTTATTGTTTTGTGATTTAATATTAAAAGACTCCGTGTCAAGTACTGCAGGAACCACCCAATTATCATAAACCTGTTCCTGTCCTTCCTTAAAATAAAGTGAGAACGGACCGCCTTCAGGTCCGAGCCAGAAACGTTCTTCACCGCCTACCGGGTTAAACTGTGTACTCGGTTTTCCTTCACTTATAAAGCGGTAATTAATCCAGCCATAGCTATCCCCCTCATCGCCGGAAGCAGAAGTAGTCATAACACGACCTTGCCATGCCGGTATAACCATAACTTTAGCATTTCCGTCAGCAGATACTAATTCAGTATATTCAATGCCATATTTTTTTAAGAATTCAGCATCATAAGCATAACTTCCCATCTTTATTTCATTTTGTCCGCTGCATGATACAAGTATTGTAGTTGTACCTACCAGCAAAGTTTTCTTTAGTTTGGTTGACTTCAACATAACACTCACTTATTTATAGAGAGGCCCATAATTCTTGCAAGCCCTATAATCACTTCCTTCCGTATCTTCACCAAAAGCAACCCATGCACTAGGACGGAAAATGTTTTCCTCAGAAACGTTATGCATACATACCGGAATACGAAGCATAGAAGCTAAAGTAATCAAATCAGCACCGATATGTCCATAGCTGATAGCACCATGATTGGCTCCCCAATTATTCATAACAGTATATACATCACGGAAATATCCTTTACCCGTCAGACGCGGAGCAAAAAAAGTAGAAGGCCAGGTACGATCAGTACGTTCATTAATCGCATTAAAGACATCCTCATCCAGATTTACAGCCCATCCTTCAGCAATCTGCAATACCGGCCCCTGTCCTTTCACCAAATTCAGACGGCACATGGTTACAGGCATTTCACCACGAGTCAAAAACTGAGAAGAGTAACCACCCCCACGCATATATTCACGACTTGCCGGATACCATTTAGTTGCTGCAAGGCAAGCTTCCATTTCTTCTTCCGTTATCTCCCAGAAAGGTTTCATAACCGGCTTGCCTTCACGGGTTTGACAGCCTGTTCCATCAAGAGTACAAGAGCCTGAGTTTATAAGATGAATAAAACCATTCTCTGCTTTGCCCTCCAGTTTCTTCCCCGTCACACGTTCTACAGCATTTGGACTCCAATACGTACGTACATCTGCAAATATTTGTGCAGTATTGGTTAATAGATGATTAAATAACATGGAAGCACAATTCAACGTATCGTTTTCTGTAGCAAAAGTAAAGGCCTCACGAATACCATTCCAATCAAAAGAAGTATTCAGAATGGCTTCTGAAAAATCTCCATCAGGTTTATAATCCGTCCATTGGCGTTGTCCCTGAAAACCTGCTGCAATTGCATTATGCCCCATAGCCTCTTCCTTGAATCCCATTTCAGCTAATTTAGGATTACCGATCATCATATCACGGAAGATAAGAGTCATTTTCACTACATACTCCCAACGTGCATCTTTTTCTTCACGCGAATACACCAAGTGATCCGGATTAAAGTCAATCCCCTCATTGCTCTTACAATATTTCTCTGTCCATGTCATGGCACGTTCAAATTCTTCATGATCATAGATACCCAACTGTACACGACGTTCAATCTCACTAGCATCGACATATTCATTACGCATACCCAAGTACTCCTGAAAAAAATCCGGATTAGGGATGGAACCTGCGATACCCATAGAAACACTACCTATTGAAAGATAAGACTTTCCTTTCATTGTAGCTACAGCTATACCTGCACGGGCAAAGCGTAACAATTTTTCCTGCACATCTTCCGGTATCTCTGTATTCGTCACCTCCTGCACATCACGCCCATAAATACCAAAGGTTGGTAACCCTTTCTGTGTATGCCCAGCTAACGCAGAAGCCAAATAAACTGCTCCCGGACGTTCCGTACCATTAAATCCCCAAATAGCTTTTGGCATTTCTCCATCCATATCAATAGTCTCAAATCCATAACACCAACAAGGAGTTACAGAAAGCACTACACCTACTCCATTATTACGAAATTTCTCCGCTGCCATAGCAGCCTCAGCTACCCCACCGATAGTTGTATCTGCTATAACACACTCTATTGGAGTACCATCACTATGACGAAGCACAGAAGAATAAAGTTCAGCTACTTTATGAGCCATAGCCATCGTCATATCTTCCAATGACTCACGAATACCGCCACGACGGCCGTCAATTATAGGCCGGATACCAATTTTCGGTTTTCCACCAATTAATCTTGAATTTCTCATGGTTTAACTAATTATCTCAGGTTAATATAAGATTTTAACTAAATCGTTTAAGCAATTTAAGTAAAAAAAATCAAGCAAGCATTTCAATAAGTTCTCCTTCGGCAAGTACAGACTGCACAGTATTCCCATTATCCATACTATCTATTAATATTTCAAGCGATTTTTGTGCTAATATATCTATAGGTTGCCGAATATAAGAAATAGGTACATTGAAAAAATCAAATACCGGATTACCATCAAACCCAGCTAAACCTATTTTTTCAATTACATCCTTATCCATATCTTTTATTGTATACAAGCAAGATAATGAAATCATGTTAGTAGCAAATAAGAAAGCGTCCGCACCACTATCAATCATTTTAGGAAGTAAACGATCCGCTGATTTTTTAGGCGTATTCTGTTTCAAAAAAGCCACATTTATCAAATTTCTCTTACCAACATCACTCATAGCCTTTTTATAACCACGAACACGCTCCTTCATATGAATAAGATCAACATCATATGCTACCATACATGGAGCATTGTAACCAATATCTAAAAGATGAGTAGTCAAAACATATGAAGCATTAAAATTATTCAGGGCAACATAACTTACATTGATCTCAGAGAAATAACGATCAAATAAAACAAGAGGAATATTATTATGAACAAGAGAAGATATAATTTTCTCAGACCCCTCACAAGGAACAATTATCAATCCGTCTACGCCTTTATTAATAAGACTACCAACAACACGATCCATTTTATCCTTGTTTTCATCCGAGCTTCCAAAAAGCACTGTATAATTTCGCTTAGCAGCCTCATCTTCGAGCACACGTGCCAATTGAGAAAAAAACGGGTTGGAAATATCAGAAACCACCAATCCAATCGTTTCTGTTTTGCCACTCCGGAGACTCTTTGCGGCAAGATTAGGTTGATAGTTCATTTCATTAGCTATTTTCAATATTCGCTGAGCAGTTTCCTCTCCCACCCGGTATTCTTTCTTCTTACCATTCAGTACGAAGGAAACCAGTGCTGTTGAAACTCCAGCAGCTTCAGCAATATCTTTTAGCGATATTTTTTTTAGTGATGACATATATTTTGCAATGTTTTTGCTATATAATAGCATTATATTTTTAGGTATATTTGGACATCATCAGCGCTTATCGTGTTCTCACGATGCAAATATAAGCATAAAAATTAGAATCACAAGCATTTTTGCTAATTCGTTATAACATTTTATTAGAAAATTATATTAGCAAATAATAAACAGCCACCAAACAGGGTATGATATATCTCTTTCAACCAAAATAAGCAGTTCTATTAATATCAAAAAATAAAAGTCATTATCCAAGTATCAAACAATCGCACATTCTTGTATATTTGCAAAAGGAATATTAAAAAACAAATTATGACGCCACAAGAGTTTTTCAAGAATGACATATTCGCCACAAAGGCAGGTATAGTACTACTGGAAGTACGAAAAGGATACAGCAAAGCCAAATTAGATATCAAACCGGAACATCTGAACGCGGGAGCACGCACACAAGGAGGAGCTATCTTTACTTTGGCAGATCTGGCACTTGCCGCAGCCGCCAATTCACACGGCACACTCGCTTTCTCTCTTTCATCTACCATTACTTTCGTTCGTGCAAGCGGCCCGGGAGATACTCTTTATGCTGAAGCACACGAACGTTACATCGGTCGGAGTACAGGTTGCTATCAAGTAGATATTACCAATCAAAATGGAGACTTAATTGCGACCTTCGAATCCAGTGTGTTCCGAAAAGAGCAAAAAGTTCCTTTTGAGATAGAAAAAGAAAAATAAAATTCCTTTGAGAGTTATTATTTCCCCCACCTATCTCATTTTACAATAGAAGTCAGCGGATGACGGTTACCTCTAACGTCGTTTAGGAATGCTTTGGCAGAACCGAAGTTTAAATACAAATCCAAACGTACGGGAAGATGATTCAGGTCATCTGTTATAAAAAAGGTAATCACCTCTTTTTCCTTACCTTTCTTATCATATTCCACTAATGAGAAGATCAGACAGCGATAGGTTGTTCCATTCTCCGCCTTTACATTCTCCTTTCCACGATAAATAAGCGTCTGTTCTTCTACCTTTCTTCCGGTAGCCATCGGAAACTTGATTTTATCCCCTATCTTATAATCCGCAGGATCGTAAGAACGCGCCTGTGCCAGAATACTCAACATATCATATATACAACGGCTGTCACTTGCAACTGCCTCATCAAAATTTCCATCTCGATATGTGCGCTTCTGATTGACAAAACAAAGACCATCCTTATAAGAGAACCAAGCCTCATCTACCGTATACCGTTTCCCTTCTTCAGCACCTTTGCGAAAATAACGAGGTTCCAACTTCTCCCCGATCACGCAAGTCAGCGTGTCACGCATCTTGAAAAAGAAGTCCGCCCGTTTACTGCCTAGAGCAAGCAGATTGATCCGGAACGCAGGTTCCGAATGATAAGTTGTCGCATTTGTTGTCAAACTGGCAAGCCCGGCTTTCACCCAAACAAATTTCCAGTTAAAATACAAATCATACATTACATGTTCACCGGTCTGAAACGCATCATTTTTCGCCTCACATTGGGCACTTGCAGGAAGGGCAAAAGCACCCGTCATTAATGCCACTAATCCAATAATGAGTTTACGTCGGACGTTAACGACGCCGGTTCTGATTATTTCGTTCTTTTTTCTTCTTGTCTTCATCTGGTTTTTGTTTTTTAAGTTCATCCGGTTTCTGCTTATCAACAGGAGTCGCATGAATATCCCATGGTTGTGTCACATCCCACAATGCTTTATATTCCAAGATAGTAGGGTAATAGAAAACTTCTTCCGGTTGTATGCCCTTTTCAAAGTCTCCCGTATCCCACTCGCCATTTCCATTCCTATCATTAATCAACCGAGCAGCATACTTTCCAGGATTCAAGAAATAGAAATCAACCATTCCATCCTCCTCTACTCTCCGTTTACGAACGACTTTATCTTGGGCATCAAGTAATTCTACAAAAGCCAATGAGTCCGCTCCACTAACATTAAAATGAAGTGTGAAATACTCATCTTCGCTGCGAACCTTGAACCCTTGTTTTATTTTATCAGTAAACAATCCGTATATACCATGAAAAGCAGTCGAATCTACCGAAAACTCGTACTCCAGAGTCGGCTCCCAATCATAATAGAAATTGAACTTTTTCAGATTTATCGAATCCTGCTCAAACTCGAACGGTATATCCTTCCAAAGCGTATCGACTTTCTGCCGCAAATGAATTGCCGCACTATCAAAGCTGGCTATCGGCTCTTCAAAATCCAAAGAAATGTACCCATACACATCCATTGATGAAGGGACATTGACTTTTACAGGTAAGAACTTTGTAGGTTCCGGTTCTTCTTCCTCATCTTTCTTTTTCTTCTTTTTCTTTTTGGGCTTTTCCGGTTCTTCTTTCTTATATTTCTGCTTCGACACCAAATTCAAAGTATCCGTACGAGGCACCAATTGATTCAACGTATCTGTATAAAGATAAGTCAGACTCATAGCAAGAGTATCCTGCTTGAAGAGCAGAGAATCTTTCACCCAATAATGAATCGTATCGTTCCGTTGATTCTTCTCGATAACAAAAGCATCCTTTTCATCGAAGTTCAACCCTTTCAGCACAGGCAAAGTGTCCGCCTTACCGGCAAAATAGAACGTAAACTTGTGTGGGATAAGCCGCTCGGACTTAATCAGATACTGTGAATAATTAAATTCCTTAAAAGCACGGAGAATTACATCATCCGGCAAATAATGCATATATTTCTTTTCAACAATCGTATCATACGTCAGAGAATCCACCCAAGCTGTGTCCATACGGGTACGTTCTTCCATACGAGGAATAATCAGAGAATCATGAAAAGCGATCATTTCACTCTTCTGATTAAAAGTAAAGTTCTGGTCTGCATCCATCAATCCGTAAATACGGTATTTGCCGGGAGCCACACCACGAATAGAAAAACGTCCCCGACTGTCTGTACGTGCCACACGGTCGAAAGGTAATGAAAGCCGAATCGTTCAAATTGGAATGTAACCCGACAAGCATACCTTTGATCGGCTCCAAGTTAGAAGCATCAAGCAAAGTTCCTGCAACTTCCATCGTATCGATTTCCGTACCCGTAGAAAAGGTAAAAGCGAAATTACCCAACGGATTACCTTCATTATTGTCGACAATAGCATCCGAAAAGTCGATTGTATAAGTAGTATTAGGCTTCAAAGAGTCAAGCAGATTCACTTGTATCCTCTTGCCGGAAGCCTTTATTTCAGGCTGCTGTATCTGAGGAGGGGAAACAACCACCTTTTCAGTCGCCTTTTCCAGTTTTATAAATTCGTCAAACACCAAAGAGACTTTAGTTCTCTTATTATTTAAAGCACCTGCAGCAGGAGTGCTACCTATAAAACGGGGTGGTGTCTCGTCAATAGGACCACCGTCCGGTCGTCCGATACTGGCGCAGGAATATAGCATGACTACCAGCGTTACTACCGGAAGTACCTTGCGTACTATTTGTTTTATCTTTTGATTCTCAAACTGTAACATGGTGCAAAAATAAGTGTTCTTTACCAATAAATACCATACTTCTAGCTAATTTATTAAAAAACGAAGCGATGGATTCCTGTAGAAATCATTATCTATGCTGTTTTTATTTCTTTTTCTCACTAATCTTACTACCTTTGTTAGCTGATATTATTTCGTATGACTATAGTTATGCGTAAAGTAGACTATAGTTATCCTTACGCATAACTATAGTCATACGCAAAGGAAACTATAGTCAAACGAAATAAAAACAGTAAACGAAACACATCCGAACAGGCAAACGGATATTAAATATGCCTACATAATATAATTACGCAAATGAGCATACGTTACGACCTTTACGAAACTCCTGATATTCAACAGACAGGCGAACAACAACCACTTCACCCCCGTGTAGTTATCAATGGAACCGTCGACCAGAACGAATTTCTGGATCGCGTACACAAATTCACCGGAATAAGCCGCAGTTTATTGTCAGGTGCCATGCAGTCTTTCCAAAACGAGTTAAGAGATTTACTCGCTAACGGATGGAATGTGGAACTGGGGGATATCGGTTACTTTTCCGTTTCTCTGCAAGGCCCTCCCATCATGAAGAAAGAAGAGGTACGTGCACAATCTATCAAACTGAAGAATATCAATTTCCGCCCAAGCGCTCAATTCAAAAAGGAAGTGGGCTGGCAAATGAGATTGGAACGCGGAGAGTCTTTCACCCGTCCGCATGGAAAAGGACACAGTGAAGAGGAATGTCTGGCTATAGTCAATGACCATCTTGGGAAATACCCCTGTCTTACGCGTACCGATTATTGCCGGTTGACAGGACATGACAAGCAGCGGGCGCTCAATGAACTGAATGCTTTTATCGAACAGGGGGTGTTGATGCGCTACGGGGCGGGGAAACAGGTGGTTTATACGAAGAAGTATCCATGTTCGGTATGATTCCCGGAAATGATGGTGTTTCGTCAGGTAAAAAATTTATAATACAGTCAATTTATTAAAAACCAGCCCTAATTGAATGATTTTTTGCCCTTCATTGAATAAAATAATCCTTATCTTTGGCTCCCGAAATTCAAACCTAATACAAAAAACCCATGAAGAAACAACTACTTTCCTGCTGCCTGGCGGCATTGGGACTGACGGCAATTCAAGCGCAAAGCTTCAATGAGTGGAAAGACCCGGAAGTGAATTCCGTAAACC
>ERZ824473.1426-NODE-1426-length-34001-cov-4.280121_pt1 | contig 34001 bp, 20 predicted proteins | sample MGYA00519874_ERZ824473 | MGnify/ENA primary metagenome ERZ824473 (study PRJEB31778, sample SAMEA3449151) | human gut metagenome | biome: human gut; feature: human-associated habitat; material: faeces | place: United Kingdom | collected 2010/2012 ... | reverse complement strand
GCCCATTTCCCTTCTAATAGTAACATTTATTCCCAGCTTTTCAAGAGTTAATTTGAATTTTTCCACAAAATAACTGTCAGAATCTTTATAATCTCTTTCTTTGATTGGATTTACTGGTATTAAATTTACATGACAGTTCTTTCCTCGAAGTAATCTTCCAAGTTCCTGTGCAAAAGCCTCACTGTCATTCTGATCTTTCACTAGACTATACTCAAAACTAACTCTTCTACCTGTTTTTTCAAAGTAATAATCACAAGCTTCCATTATTTCTTTTATCGTATATGTATTCGCCACTGGCATCAACTTTCTTCTTGCCTCGTCATTTGGTGCATGTAGTGAAATTGCCAACGTAATCTGCAATTTCTCATCTGCCAGTTTTCGTATTTTTTCTACCAGTCCACAAGTAGATACGGTAATATTCCTCTGACTGATATGATATCCATGTTCGTCGGTCAACATATGGACAAACTTTACAAAATTATCGTAATTGTCCATAGGCTCGCCCGTTCCCATTACGACAACATTAGAAACACGTTCACCTGATATATTCTGAATCGCGTAAATCTGTCCAAGCATCTCTGATACTGTTAAATTTCGTTCCAAACCTCCCAAGGTGGAAGCACAAAACCGACATCCCATACGGCATCCCACCTGAGAAGAAATACAGACGCTGTTTCCATGTCGATATTTCATCAATACACTCTCAATGACACTGCCATCTCGCAAGGCAAACAAAAATTTTGTAGTTGCTCCATCTTTTGAAACCAACTTTTCCAATTTTTTCGTTTCTGCAATATAACATGTTTTGTCTAATTTTTCTCGCAATGCCTTGGATAGATTTGTCATCTCATCAAAACTCATGACTGCCTTTTTATGCAGCCATTCATAAATCTGTTTCCCACGAAATGGTTTCTCACCCATCTCGACCATTGTCTGTATTAATTCATCATATGATAACGACTTTATATCTATCTGTTCCATTTTTTCCTCATTTCTTTTTCAGCTAACCGGCTTTTTAAATCTGGAAAGGAAAAATCCATCTGTTTGTTGTACGCCTGGTATCAACTGTAAAAATCCTTGTTTTGTTGTCTCACTATGCAACTTCTCTGGAATATAAGCATCTAAACTCTCTGGCTGTAATCCCAGTGTTTCTTCTATCCATTTTACATTTTCTTCGTTTTCCATCTGATTTACTGTACAGGTACTATAAATCAAAGTACCTCCCGGCTTTAGATAAGAAGAAACTATTTTTAATATGTCTCTTTGCAGGCGGACAAGTTCTCGGATTCCCTCCATACTGGCTTTATATTTTATATCATTTTTCTTTCCTATTACACCTAATCCAGAACAGGGTAAATCAGCAATTACAATATCTGCCTTTCCTAATACAGTATCATCCACCGTAAGTGCGTCCTGTACTTTTGGTTCCACATTTTTTAGTCCCAAACGCTCTGCATTTTCTCGGATACGCTCTACCTTCTGCTCGGATATATCTCTGGAGGACACCCTTCCTGTTCCTTGTAATCGTTCTGCTACATGCATACTCTTTCCACCTGGTGCTGCACAGACATCAATTACAAAATCCTCTTTTTTAACATCTGCTGCAAGTGCTACTAACATAGAACTTTCATCCTGAATGGTGAACTCACCCTTCTTGAATGCTTCTATCTTCTTTAAGTAATTATACCCAGAGATATATAATGCAGTATCCACATAAGCCCCTGGCTCTACCCGTATATTTTCCTGACAAAGACTGGTAGTAAGCTGTTCTACTGTAGTTTTCTCACAATTGCAACGGATTGTAGTTGGGTGCTCATTAAATGCCGCTTTAAGCATAGTTTCTGTCAATGCCAAGCCATATTGTTGCTTCCACATCTGTACAATCCAATCTGGCATAGAATAACACACACTCAGATAGGTAACTGGCTGCTTTTTTTTATCCGGATATATAATGTCTTCTTTTTTTCTTTCAATATTGCGAAGTACACCATTTACAAAACCTTTTAGGTTGTAAAATCCTTTTTTCTGAGCCAGTTTAACCGCCTCATTACAAGTTGCTCTGGCTGGAATATTTTCCATGTATTTTAATTCATAAACACCTAGACGAAGAATATTTCGTATCACTGGTTTCATCTTTTTTACTTTTACCTTTGAAAATTGGTTTAAGATATAATCCAATTCAATTTTACGCTCAATGGTACCTTCACAAAGTCTCGTTAAGAATGCACGATCCTGTTTTTCCAGATATTGGTATGTTGTAAGCACCTGTTGCAGTACCACATTACTGTATTCTTCCTGTTCCAATACTTTTAACAGAATTTCCAGTGCAAGCTCTCGCATATTTACCTGATTGTTTGTCATCGATCTCTATCTCCTCCAAATAAAAGGATTAAACGTAACAGTTGTAAAATCATAGCTGCTGCGGATGCCACATAAGTAAGTGCTGCTGCCGTCAATACCTTTCTTGCCTTTCCTACTTCATTCTGTGTAAGCATTCCTGTGCCTCCCAGTATTTTCAAGGCTCTATGTGATGCATCAAATTCCACTGGTAACGTAACCAAACTAAAGAGTACGGCTGCTGAAAAAAATAGAATTCCTAACGTAATCAAAGCCTGATTCCAACTTAAAATAATTCCTAAAAAAATTGCTGGCCATGTAAGAGTAGAACAAATATTTACCACTGGTACCATAGCCGAACGCAAATTAAGCGGTGCATATTCTTTCGCATGCTGAATGGCATGTCCACATTCATGTGCGGCTACACCAATTGCAGCTACCGATGTATTATTATATACGGCATCTGACAAACTAAGAATTTTGGTTTTAGGATTGTAGTTATCTGTTAAATCTCCAGCAATGTGCTGTATCTGCACATCATAGATCCCAGCCTGATGTAAAATTCTTTCTGCTGCTTGTGCTCCTGTCATACCTGACATACTATGCACTTTCTTATATTTTGCATAGGTGCTTTTCACCAACGCAGAAGCCATTAAAGTCAATAATAAACCAATAATGACCAACATATAAGTCGGGTCAAAATAATATCTATAGAACATAATATTTTCCTCCTTTTTCACGCAAGATGGTATGGTACAATTATCCCAATTTTGTTCCTGCTTCTATCTGATTTCCTCTTAAAAAGGCATCAATTTCCATTCGTTTTTTTCCTTCTAATTGTAATTCCTTTAAAGAAAGCATTCCTTTTCCTGTCTTTACAAGTAATTCTTTTTTATTCACTTCCACAACCTCTCCAACTGCACCATCTACCTGTCGCTCTATTACATCTGCATCCCAGATCTTTAATGTCTTTCCATTATAAGTAGTATACGCACTTGGCCATGGATTTAAACCGCGAACTAAACGCTCGATTTCTTCGGCTGATTTTGAAAAATCAATTTTTCCAAGCTTTTTGTCCAACATTTTTGCATAGGTAGACAACGCATGATCCTGTTTTGTCCGCGTGCATGTTCCCTGCTCTAACTCCTCTAAAGTAGCTAACAACAATTCTGCACCACTCTGTGCAAGTTTATCAAACAAACTTCCGCCTGTTTCCTTTTCCTCCAATGGTACTACAACTTTCTTTAGCATATCTCCTGTGTCTAGACCTTCATCCATCAGCATTGTAGTAACACCTGTTTCCTTTTCTCCGTCAATTACCGCCCATTGGATTGGTGCTGCGCCACGATACTTTGGTAAAAGGGAAGCATGTACATTGATACATCCATATTTTGGAAGAGAAAGTATAGATTGTGGTAATATTTGTCCAAAAGCCACGACCACAATCACTTCTGGATTAATCTTCTCCAATACTTGCTGAAATGCCTCCTCCTTTACTTTCACTGGTTGATATACTGGAATGTCATATTTCAATGCTACTTCTTTTACTGGAGGAAATTGCATATTTTTTCCTCTTCCCTTCGGCTTATCTGGCTGCGTCACTACCGCTTCTACCTGATGTCCTGCCTTAATTATAGCCTCCAATGTACCGACTGCAAAATCTGGAGTTCCCATAAATACAACTCGCATCGTACCACATCCTTTCTTATGCTGCTTCTTATTCTTCCTCTTCTTCCATCATAGCAGATAATTCTTCATTTGATAATAAGTCACCTTCTACTTTTTCCACATACAAATGTCCATCTAAATGATCAATTTCGTGGCAAAGGCATCTTGCCAACAATTCCTCTCCTTCAATGATAAATTCTTCCATGTTGATGTCCAATGCCTTAACCTTAGCATAGTTTGGACGCGTCACAAGACCAGATTTCCCCGGCACACTAAGACAGCCCTCATATCCTGTTTGCTCCCCAGAAGTTTCTAATATCACTGGATTGATTAATATAATTGGATCTGGCTCTTCTTCCATAGAAACATCAATTACAACGATACGTTTCAACACTCCTACCTGTGGTGCTGCCAATCCAACACCTTGTGCATCATACATAGTTTCTATCATATCTTCTATTAATGTTTCTATTCTAGGTGTCATCTCCTTTACTTCTCTACACTGCTTATTTAAAATTTCGTCTCCTATTTCTCTAATATTTCTCAACGCCATAATTCTTTTTCCTTTCCTCTAATATTTTTATTTATGCCTTGCAAAATTAAATTTACACTTTTATTCTTGTATGATACATCCAATTTCTGCTAATATCCATTCATTGGATTCAAATCATAATATACACTTACCTGGCGAAAACATTCTGAATAATGTACAAATCCTTCCACAAAAGATTTTATCTCCATTAATGTCTCCATTTTTTTTGACTTTATATAAAGCAACCTGCGGTAACGGTCACTTACCCGATACACCGTCGCGTTTGCCGGACCAATAATCGTCGTATCGTCTTTCGCCTTTTCCAACGCTGCTCCTTTTAAAAGTTCAGAAGCTTGCTTTACCCTTGGTTCTGATTTTGATACTACCAAGATAGCTAAGATAGAACCAAAGGGCGGATATTCCAATAGCTTTCGATAGGAAAGTTCCTTTTCATAGAAACCTTCGTAATCCTGCTTTTCTACCATCTCCAAACTATAATGGTTCGGTTGATAGGTTTGAATAATCATTTCTCCCGTACTTTTCCGTCGTCCAGCACGCCCTGCCGCCTGATAAAGCAATTGAAATGTCCGTTCCGCACTTCGAAAATCATTCATGTTTAAAGATAAATCTGCCGCCATGGCAGCCACCAATGCAACATTTTCAAAATCATGACCTTTGACAACCATCTGGGTACCAATTAAAATGTCTGCATCACCACTGTTAAAATGATGTAAAATCCTGCTATATTCTCCTTTTTTTACGGTAGTATCCCCATCCATCCGAAGAATACGGGCATTTGGAAACTCCTGTTTTGCGTATTCCTCTACCTTTTGGGTACCAATTCCAAATGCGGCAATATAGCTAGAACCACAGGTAGGACACTTGGCAGGTTTCTTTTGTATATACCCACAATAATGACACATAAGCGTGTTGTTTTTGTGTTCTGTAAGTGAAACATCACAATGCGGGCAGCGCATAACCTGACCACAAGCTCGACAGGAGACAAAACCTGCATATCCGCGACGATTGATAAACAATAATACCTGTCTCTTATGTTCTAAACATTGCTGAATTTTTTCTGCCAATTTTCTGCTGAAAATAGATGTGTTCCTGTTTTTAAGTTCCTCCCGTAAATCTACGATTGAAACATCCGTATCGGTACTTCCATTGGCTCTCTCTTCCAAAGTAAACAAGCGATACTCTCCACATTTTGCCTTATAATAACTTTCTACCGAAGGTGTTGCAGATCCCATAACAACCAAAGCATCGCACATAGCTGCTCTTTGTATCGCAACCTCCCTTGCATGGTATTTAGGCTGGTTTTCGTTTTGATACCCTGGCTCATGTTCCTCGTCCAGCACAATCAACCCCAGCCTTTCAAAAGGGGTAAATAATGCAGAACGCGGACCAATCACAATATCAACTTCACCATTTTTCGCTCGATTATACTGATCGGATCTTTCACCCTCAGAAAGTTTTGAGTGCAATATTGTAATCCGATCTCCAAATCGTTGATAAAACCGCTCTATCATAGATACTGTCAATGCAATTTCAGGAATAAGAAAAATAACCTGTCTTTTTTGTGCAATCACTCGCTTCATAAGTTCCATATAAATTTCTGTTTTTCCACTTCCTGTCACTCCACGAATCAGACACGGTTTTCTGTTTTCCTGCAAATAACCATCCCAGATATTTTCTACGATTGCTTGTTGGGATACTGTAAGTGTAATATTGTATTCCTCACAAATGTGAGACTGTACTGGATTTCGATAGGTTCTCTCCGTAGAAATCGTCAAAATTCCCAACTGCTCTAACGCCTTTATAGCATCTCTGCTCGCCTGATGCTCTTTGATTGCCTGAGACATTTCTATATCTGGATATTCCTGTAAAGCCATTGCAACACGTAACCGCGCCTTGTTACTCTTTCTCTCACATTTTTCTATAAATAGAGTCAGTCGCTCCAAATCTACAGCTAAATGCAAATATTTTTTCTGTTTTTCTCTTACCTTTTTCTTGACTGGTAAAACCACACGTAAGGCATCATTCATAGTAGAACCATATCGTTCTCTCATCCATACTGCCAGTTGTATAAAATGGCTTTCTAAAATCATACCATCCATCATCACACTGGAAATGGGTTTGATTTTTGCTGGGTCAAATTCTGAAGTAGCTGATAATCCTAACACAAAGCCTTTAATCTGTCTGTTTCCTGCACCAAAAGGAATGAGTACCTGTGTACCAATTTGTACATAGGGTTCCCATTCCTTTGGCACTGCATATTCATATACTTTGTCCAGATTTTCATGTGAAATATTCACAATCACACTTGCATACTTCATCTATTACTCCATTTATTTTTTTAATGCTTCTACAACCTCTTCCATATGCATTCCTCGAGAACCCTTTACAAGTATGGCATCTCCTACCTTTACCTGTGAAAGTAGATACTGAATGGCTTCCTCTTTTTCTGCAAAAGCCTTAGCAGTAATACTGCTGCCGCAATCTTTTATGGCTTCGCAAATTGCCTTTGCTTCCGTTCCAACCGTTACTACCATATCAATTTGATGTCCATGTTTTTTTGTCTCCGCCAAAAATGTTCCTACACCATAATGGCAGTCTCTGGAGGAGGCACCTAATTCCAATACATCTGCAAATACTAAAATTCTCCTTTGAACCCCTTCCATATCTAGTAACATCAAAGCACCACTCTTCATAGAATCTGGACTGGCATTATAGGTATCATCAATAATCTTCTTTCCTTCGCAATCATATATCTGTCCACGCATACGAATCGGTTTATATGCTTCTAAACCTTTTTTAGCCTCAGATGGTGCAATTCCAAACTCTTCTGCCACTGCCAATGCAACCGTAGCATTAAATACATTGTGTTCTCCAAGAACAGATAAGGTAATTGTCTCTGTTAAAGCGCCTGATTTGTACTTAAATTGCTGTCCTTCTCCTTCTATAGTGATATTCATTGCCTGAAATTCACAAGAATCGTTTAATCCAAACTCCTTGACAACACAATTTTCAAACTTAGCAATTGTTTTACGGTCAAAGAGATTCGAATCTACCTCATTTCCCTTCTTTACATCTGCAACGTAATCTTTCATTTCATGAAGCAATCGGTCTTCTCCATTCAAATATAAAGAACATTCTCCCGAAAAGTTATCAATAATATTTAATTTCTCCTTGCGAATGTTTTCCTGAGAACCCAGTTGTCCAATATGGGACACTCCAATGTTGGTCATAACTGCCATATCTGGCTTTGCAATAGCTGCCAGCCGTTCCATCTCTCCAACTTCACTCATTCCCATTTCAATTACCGCAACCTGAATATCTTCTTCTAAATAAAACATCATCAGCGGCAATCCAATCTGGCTGTTCATATTTCCTTTTGTCTTTAATACGTTATATTTGGTACTTAAAGCGGCTGCAATCATTTCTTTTGTTGTGGTTTTTCCCACACTGCCAGTAATGCCTACAATCTTTACATCAAACAAACTTCGATACCAAGCTGCCGCCTGTTGCAATGCTTTTGTCGTATCCTCCACCTGAATATAAACTTTTCCTGGAAGAAATTCGCTGCATTTTCTAGCAGTAAACGTAGCTACTGCCCCTGCCTCCAATGCCATATCAATAAAATCATGTGCATCCACACGTTCTCCCACAATCGGAACAAATAATGCCCCTGCTTCAATTTCTTTTGAATTTGTACTAACAGAGGTAATGAGCGTATCTTCTGAACCAGAAAGAATCGTTCCATTTACTGCCTTTGCCAGCTCATATGCATGAATCTCCTTCATGTTTTCCTCCTTACTGAATATTCTCTTCTTCCTTGACCTGTGCTACCAATTCTCTCTCGTCCATATGGTGCTTCTTTCCTTTAATTTCCTGATAATCCTCATGTCCCTTTCCAGCCAGCACAATCACATCACCATCCTGCGCATGTACCATACAGTAACGAATTGCTTCTTTTCGATCCTCAATCATTACATACTTTCCGTCTGCCTTTTTTACACCGATTAAAATATCATCCATAATTGCCTGTGGCTCTTCATTTCTAGGATTATCTGATGTAATCACGGTAAGGTCTGCAAGTTTAGAAGATACCTCTCCCATCTCATAGCGACGAAGTTTTGAACGATTTCCACCACAGCCAAACATACATACTAGACGTTTTGGATTGTATGCCTTTAAGGTAGTAAGAAGACTCTCTAAACTCATAGCATTATGCGCATAATCAATCATAAGTGTAAAACGCTTTGATACTGGAAGTAATTCTACTCTTCCCTTTACACGTATTCCTTCTAATGCAGTCTGTATCGCATCTTCTTTTACTCCAAAATGACGACAGATTGCAATCGCTGCCAGCGAATTATATACACTAAATTTACCAGGAACATCAATTTCCACGGGCATATTCAAATTGCCTGTTACATGATAGGAAACTCCTAAAAATCCTGGTCTGTGAATTAGCTTTACATCTTCTGCACGAAGGTCTGCCTTTTCAGAGAAGCCAAAGCTTTCCACCTGGCAAGTATGCCCTTCCAGCACTCTTTCGGTATGTGCATCGTCTATATTAACAATTCCAACCTTGCACTGTTTGAACAACATGCCCTTACAATGTAAATATTCATCAAAGTCTTTATGCTCATTTGGTCCGATATGATCTGGCTCTAAGTTTGTAAAAATACCATAGTCGAACTGAAATCCTCCAACTCTATGTAACATTAACCCTTGAGAGGAAACTTCCATCACTACACACTCAATCCCTGCATCCACCATCTCACGAAATGTTTTCTGTACAATATATGATTCTGGTGTGGTATTTACTGCTGGAATGTGCTTATCACCAATAATGGTTTCAATGGTTCCAATCAATCCAGTCTTAAACCCAGTTTTTTCCAAAATTGATTTTACCATATAAGAGGTAGTTGTTTTTCCTTTTGTACCTGTAATACCAATTGTTTTTAATTGCTCGGCTGGATTTCCAAAATAAGCAGCCGACATACATGCTAATGCAAGGCGGGTACTCTCTACCTTTACCACTGTAACTCCTTCGGGTGCAGTTACCTCTTTTTCTACAATTACCGTAGTAACCCCTTTTTGCACTACTTCTTCTACAAAAGTATGTCCATCTACTACGGCACCGCTAATGCAAACAAAAACTGCATCTTTACATGCCTTTCTGGAATCAAAAACCAATTCGCTTACCGTTCTGTCAATGGTACCCTGTACAACTTCATATGTCATTTTCTTTAATAAATCTGCTACTACCATCTTTTCCCTCCTACTCTCATTAGGTTTCTGTCACTTTTTTGTTATACTACAGCAATCTCTCCGTCAAACACGGTGGTTGCTGGCCCTGTCATAAATACATGATTCGTCTTTTTATCATATTGAATCTTTAAATCTCCACCAAGCAAATGGATTACAACTTCTTCCTCTGTCTTTCCATTTAGGATACAAGCCACTGCGGTAGCACATGCTCCAGTACCACAGGCAAGGGTCTCCCCTGATCCTCTCTCCCAAACTCGCATATTTACTTCTTTTTTATTTAAGATTTGAACAAATTCTGTATTTACACGTTCTGGAAACATCGGATGTGTTTCAAACACAGGTCCAATCTTTTCCAAAGGTAGTGACGCTGTATCCTCCACCCAAACAACTGCATGTGGATTTCCCATAGATACACAAGTCATTTCATATTCTTGTCCATCTATCGTCACTTTTTCCCCAATCATTTTTTCTGCTTTCCAATCCACAGGAATCTCTTTTGCATTTAAAATTGGTTCTCCCATATCTACTTTTACAGTCTGCACTTTTCCATCTTCTACATGAAGTTCCAAATACTTGATACCGCCTTTTGTCTCAATGGAAATTCTAGTCTTATCTGTCAAGCCATAATCATATACATACTTGGCAATACAACGTACACCATTTCCGCACATTTTACCTTCCGAACCATCTGCATTAAACATACGCATACGAAAATCTGCCTGCTCGGATGGACAGATTAAAATTAATCCATCCGATCCAATACCAAAATGACGGTCACTAACCTGAATTGCTAACTGTGAAGGATCTGCGACCTGCTCTTTAAAACAGTTGACATATACATAATCATTTCCGCAACCATGCATTTTTGTAAACTTCATAAACTCCCTCTCTTTCTTTACATACGGTCTGGTGCTTCCATACCTAATAAATCAACACAAACTTCCAATACACCCTTTGTAAGACAAATAAGTGATATCCATGATTTCTGACGTTCCTTATCTTCTTCCGCAATAATTTTATTCTCATGATAAAATCTTGCAAATGCATTGGATAACTCATAAATATATTGACACATTTTATGTGGTGCATTTTCTTCAAATGCGTTCTCCATCATATCATTAAACTTAGCAAGTTCAAGCATTAGTCCTGTTTCACTGTCACTGGCTGCCGCTAATAAGGTAGTCTCCTCAGGCAATGTTCCGACTTTTTCTTCATACTTTGCCAAAATAGATTTGATACGAACAATTGTATATAAAATATATGGACCTGTATTTCCTTCAAACGAAGAGAAACGCTCAATATCAAATACATAATCTTTTGATGCCTGGTTAGATAAGTCACCATACTTTAATGCTGCCACTCCAACTTTTCTCGCAATTTCCTTTGCTGCTTCCTCAGAGACATTTCGATCAGCTACTTTGTCATAAACAGCGTCTGTAATGAGCTGAATCAATGTCTCCAGTCTCATAACACCGCCTTCTCTTGTCTTAAATGGTTTTCCATCTTTTCCATTCATCGTACCAAATCCAAGGAATGTAAGTTTTGTGTCATCACCTACCAACTTTGTTTTCTTTGCACAACGAAATACCTGTTCAAAATATAGTTCCTGTCTCTTGTCTACCACATAAGTAATTGCATCTGGTTGAAAGAGTTTCATACGCTCTACGATAGTTGCTAAATCTGTTGTATTATAAAGAGTCGCTCCATCTGATTTTAAAATCATACATGGTGGAATTTCCTTTTTGTCCGTTTCTTCTTTTACATCTACTACTAATGCGCCATCGCTCACATAAGCATATCCGTTCTTCTTCATATCTTCTACCATGTCCGCAATATATGGCTGTGCATCACTTTCCTTTTTCCACAGATCAAACTCCACATTAAGCTTTTCGTAGTTCTTTTTCAAATCATTTACAGATACATTTAATATATGCTCCCACAAAGCATGGTATCCACGTTTTCCGTTCTGTAAAAGGAAGGTTGCATTTTGTGCTTCCTCACGATATTCTGGATGCTCTTTGGAATATGCATTAGCATATGGATAAATCTCCTCTAACTCTGCCATTGTAAAAGGAGCTTCTTTTGGATATTCTCCATCAAAGTTATCATCAAAATATACCCAGTCAGGATTTCTCTTTTTACATTCTGTAATAATCAATCCCATCTGAAGTCCCCAGTCTCCTAAATGAGCATCTCCGATTACTTTATGTCCCATAAATTTGCCGAAACGTTTGATACTTTCTCCAATGATAGCAGAACGTAAATGTCCTACATGTAATGGTTTTGCAATATTTGGTCCACCATAATCTATAATAATTGTCTTTGGATTTTTCGCTTCTTCTACACCGTATTTTTTACTGGCTGCCATAGCTGACACATATTTTGCCAAATAGGCTCCACTAAGCGTAATATTTATGAAACCTGGTACTACTGCCTCAATTGTCTGGAAACTTTCACTTTCTTCTAAGAAAGCTACTACCTCCTGTGCAATCATAATTGGTGCCTTTTTATATTGTTTTGCAGCCGCTAATGCTCCATTACACTGATATTGACATAAGTCAGGGCGATTCGAAACGGTAACATTTCCATACTTCTCCTCATACCCTGCTTTTACAAAAGCCTGAGTCACTTCCTGTTTTATCTCGTTGATTAGCTTTTCCATTACTCTTTGTCCTATCCTTTCTCTATTTTCTAGCCAGATTTAGAAAAAATGAACACGTTCTATCCTCTAAACCTATTACAAAAGTTCATAGTTATTACAACTATACCACATTTCTTCTATAAAGTAAAACAACCCGAAAAAAACAATCCTGTTTTTTCCGAGTTGTCTCTATCGACGCATCTGTTACTTATTGAAACCAAAATCCCTTAAAATCCTGTTTTTCCACATTCGAAACATTCGGTATAGAATGACTGAATTTTCGAATCAGTTTTCCTTTTTTATCATATTCTGCATATTCCTTGGCACTACCAAAATTATATATGCTTTGTGTTCCATAAAATTGCATACTTCCACTCTTCGGTGTGTAAGCCACTTGTTTATTTTCCTCCTGATTGTACTGTGCAGCCGTTTCGTCTATCAAATATTTTTCAACATAGGAGCATTTTGCTTCCCGTTGTTTTGTGCCAACTCCTTTAAATCCTGTCCATTTTACTTTTGGCCTTGTAGCACTGTAACCATAATTACTGTTCCAGACATATAAATAATACTGTCCATCTGATAATTTATCTGAACTTTCCTGCTGTATACAAGTTTGTCCAAATGGTGCATAGAATACTTCTGCTGCACTACCTAACTCCACAAGACTGTTTGCCTGCGCATCCGCCTGTGCCTGATTTGCTTCTGCCTGTCCTGCTTTTGCCAGAAGCTTCTTCTCATAGCCACTACCTTTCCATACTTTTGATTCCCCTATAATAAATGTAATCCTTGGCGAACGGCTATTGATATTTATAACTTTAAAAATAGAAGATAACTCACGGGAACTTACCAGTATTTCATCACTATTCACCTGTGTCAAACTGTTTAAATCAATCCAGTTAAGTTCCTTTTGTTTTTTTGTCTTTTTTGCGGTTTTCATCATTTTAGGCAATAGTGTTTCCATTGAAAACAATTCCTTAATATCTCCATTTTGTAAATTCAACGAAATTACTGTATCTTTTACAGATTTGCTCTTTTTGCCTTTCTCGGTTGCTAATATCCACAAATCTCCGTATCCATTGTATATAAAGTCCTCATACTGACTATATTTACCCAATGTATATACTTTTTCTACCTGACCCAATGGACCAATTGCCACAACATGATTCGCATCAATTCCATAGTACATTTTATTTTCCTCTATAAGAAGTTTCTGAGAGGACACATGATTGTAAGGAATTTCCCCTCGAAGCACACCGCTATTATCATACAATAAAATAGATTGTTGTCCAAAAACCGTATATAGTCCGTTGCTAACCTGTTCTTCACTTCGTCCAGAGGATACCGATAACTTTGTCTCTGCTCCCGACTGTAATGCAGGCACATTGATTTCAAATACTTTTTGATTACGCAACTTGTCATCTTTTCCATACATGTCCAAAATCAACAGGTTTTTCATACCTGGTACAAAACCAGTTATTTGATATTCATGTTCTCTGGTTAGATTATTAGCTTCTCCATTGTATAAGGTTCTCGTAAAATTAGGTATCCTGTCATCCTCAACCTGTATCGTATAACGAATGTATGTATCTTCTGATGCCTTAAAATACAAATACATGGAGAGATTGTTTGTACCATACAAATTCCACTCCATCAAAGGACTATCGAAATCGTACAAATTCTTCTTTTTGCACTTTTTAATATAGGCATTCTTAGCCTCTGTATAACTTCTGGAATATATCGTCTTTGCCTTTTTTGGCTTTGTGTCCAACGAGGTAACTGTAATCTGCCTTTCGTCAAACACTTGTTTTTCAGAATTATCCAGAAAAATATCCAATTCCTGCTGCTTTAATTCTTTCTGTGCATTCTGCAATTTCTTATTTTGCCTATACACAAAAAAACAAACTCCCCCTAATGCCAACACCATAATAAGACTTGTTATTAAAATTGTAGTCAGCCTTTTCCTCATCTTGATCCCTCTCTCTCTAATCACCTTGCTGAAAACCAATGCGAAGTAAGTTTAGTATTGTTCGATTTGCGTTCTCCTCATATAATGCATTCCGAATATATGCCGGACGATCTGTAATAATATTATCTACCCCCAACTGGCTCATATACAATGCATCTTGCTTTGAATTGACCGTCCATACATAAACTTCCTTACCATATTTGTGTGCCAACAACACGATTCGTTCCGTAACCATGGTAACACGCATGCTCAAAAAATCAATATCCTTGTCTAAATAATATCGGCCATATGCGGAAGATAATATATACCCTGTCACAATTTCTTTATTGTATTTTTTTACTTCACATAATGCTTTTTTATATACAGACGTTACCACACATTGTCTGGTAAAGTCATATTCCTCGATTAAGTCAACCACTTTTTCTATCAATCCAGGTGTTTTATCACTTGCCTTAACCTCGATATTCAGTTTGCATTTTCCCTTGCAAAATCGCAACACTTCCCGCAATGTTGGAATGGTTGTTCCTGCATATTCTGGAGAATACCACTTTCCTGCATCTAACTGTTTGATTTCCTCATACGTCATTTCATATACATGTTTACTTACTCCCGCGGTCCTTGTCATCAATGAATCGTGCATTAAAACAACTTCTCCATCTTTTGTTTGTTGCACATCAATCTCAATATAATCGGTTGCCTGTGAAATTGCATTTTCCATCGCTGGAATTGTATTCTCTGGTGCATAAAAGGAAGCTCCCCTGTGAGAAGTAATTTCCGCATTTCCATTCTTTCCCCAATTGCTGCTTTTACCATTCTGTATTGTATCATAAATTGCAACGCTATCTAAAATAAGAACCAAAATAATGCCACTTATAAAAAGTTTTTTATTCAGTAACTTTGTTCCTGCATATTTTTCCTTTGTACTAATCTTTTCACTTTCTTCGTATTTCTCAGACTTTTCCTTAACCCAATCAAAAAACTGTATATTTCCCGTTATCTGTAATGTAATAGAAAACAGAAGCGATAAAGAAAAACCCATAAAATAAAGTTTTTCCTGCACTGTACAAAAAACTGCCACATGCAGATTATTCGAAACAAATAACAAGATTAGTAAAATTGTAATCCCTATTATAATCGTATAACAAATGCCACAAAAGCCAACGGACACCAAATTCCAAAACAAGGTCCCCACTACTGTTCGTATAGGTCTTCTTAAAAATATTTTTTTACTCGTTTCTTTTGCTTTTTTGAATGAACTCTCTCCTTCAAAAAAAGAAGATAATGTATAAGTATGTCGCAGCATAACCCCCAAAAAGAGCACCATGCCTATATATAACATTCTTTTCAACTCTTTTATCTTCAGAAATGATTTTACAACATAATGAACGGATGGAATGTTTTTCATGGCAAAGAAAATAATCGGCATTGCATATAACAAGCCCGTTCCAATCACTAAAAAAATAGCACTATATTGCCGTTCCAGTAACAATCTTTTTACATCTTTATATGTGGACAATACATTAGAAAAACAATTGACATTTTTTCTATGACAAACATCACTAATATAGCGATATATATACATTAATGCCAAAAAAGAAAACAGCGCAAAGAGCAATAGCAGCAATAAAAGTGCGCCTATCACTGGTAGTTTACCAAAAAAGAGCAACATATTTTCCGAAGTAATATAACTATACCCATATAGACGTAATAATTTTCTTATCACAAAATTACATAAAGGGCGAAACAATAAAATCGAAGTAATCGCATATATCACCTGAAATACATATAACCACTTCAATCCTTCTACCTGCATTGCCCATGTGTGCTTTATTCTTCTTCCACATTCCCTTTTTTTCTTCATATAAAATACCTTTTCTCTCTACCATAATCTTCTTTTTTCATTATAGCACGCTGTCAATCTTTTCTCAATTTTGTAGAAAAAAAGGGATTTCAGAACAACAATCAAGCGTTGTTCTAAAATCCCTTTTACATTATCTTACAACTTTAACTTTCTTTACAGTTTTTGTTACAACAGTTCCTGTTGCATCTTTTACTGTAAATTTAATTCTAAATGTTCCAGTTGTTTTTGCCTTCCAATTCCATGAGGTCTTTGTTGTGTATCCTGATTTTTTAACGGTCTTTCCTTTTGCATTGATAATGGCAAAATTATACTTATATGCTTTTTTACCACCAACTGCTTTTACTGTGAATTTCACTTTACTGTTCTTTTTCACAGTAGCTTTCCCAATCTTTACAGAGGAAATTGCCAATTTCTTTGATACAACCACATAGGATTTTGTTACAGTGCGTACTACGCCATCCTCATCCATTGCAGAAACTTTAAATCGATAAGTACCTGCTTTCGTAGGCTTATACTTTAAGGTGCGACTGCTACCATAATTCTTTGCTAATACCTGTTTACTTCCTAAATAAACTTCGTATTTATACTTGTATGTTCCAACACCACCTTTTGCAGCTACAGATAATGTAATATTTTTATTTACCACCTGACACAAGCTTGGACTAAACTTAACAGATGAAATCTTAAAATCACTTTCCACTGCTGGTGAAGCGGTTGGAGCAACTGTTGCAGTAACTGATGGAGCCGCAGTTGCATCATCAATACCTGGCTGTACAGTTTCTACTGGGTTTGTAGGATTGGTTGTTGCCTCTGGTGTATTTTGTACATCTGTTGGACTTGGTGTACTAGACTGTTCTGGTGCAGATGAGCTATCTGGCGCACTACTCTGATTTGGCTGTGGTGTACTTGTTGCTTCTGCTGTTGGTTCTGTTGATGCAGTAGCAGCAGGCGTTGGCTCTACAACGTTTCCTTGCTTCTTTACAATGTTAAGAATAGCTGCTCGAAGCACTCTGGTTGTCTGGTTAATCTCTAGCTGTGTAGCACTTTCCTTATCATTGACTTTGGATGCTGTCTCTATAGCCTCTTTTAATACAGCATAACTTTCTTCTGTGTAGTCCTCTTCTTTATAAGTTTCAGCATCTTTTATTACTGCCTGTAAACTTTTCTTTGTAATTTCTGGTGTTGTTGCAGAAACAGGCTCGCTAGTTGCCTTTGCATTGTAAACCTTATTTCCATTTTGTGTACCAGAACTTGTAGCGTCTACTGTTACCGTTACTTTTCCACTTACATCTTCAATGTCTTTTGTCTGTGAAGTAGAACCATCATTGATAATTAAATTAAACTTAGAATCTGCCGCAACATCATCTAATTCAATCACATAGTTTCCATCTGAATCTTTTTCTGTCAACTGTTTTCCAGGCCATGCTCCTAACAATTTCTCAGCGGAAGTACCTGTGCCAGTCCATGCATATGCATACACTTTACTAAACGCAGATGCAGATACATGCAAGCTGGTTTTTCCTGAACCTACAACTAATGCATTCACACTATCCTCTAAATTGCTTTTAGCAACATTGTATGCCTCTTTCGTTGCAACACCATCCAACAATGTCTTTGCTTCTTCTAATACGGTCTTTGCATCTGAAATGATTGAAGCATCATTGCTTTCATTTGCTGCGGCAATTGTCGTTTCTGCCTCTTTTACATATGTCTGTAATCCTTCTCTTGCTTCTTTTTCAGCTAATACTGCATCGTATGCATTCTGTAACGTTGTTACTGCATTCGTAATTTCCTCCTGCGATGCATCTTCCTTTGCTGTAACCTGCTTTGCCTGCTCTAAAGCATTCTGTAAAGCATTCCAAACATTTTCTGTATAGTCATCCTTTGAAAGTCCTGCTGCTTCTACTTCTGCAATTAACTTTTCTAATGCTTCGCTAGCAGAAGTTACTTTGATTGTAACTGTCTTTGTTGTTTTGTCTTTTCCATCGCTAGCAGTAAAGGTTACTGTATATTCACCTTTCTTTGCACTTTCCCATGTAAAGGTTCCATTTTCAAAGGTTGCACCTTCTGGTAAACCAGAGGCTGTCAATGTAACAGTATCTCCGTCCTTGTCAGATGTCTTTACTTCAAATTCAACTTTCTGGCCAGGTGTTGTTTCAATAGATGTCTGTGCAATTGAAATTGTAGGGGCTGTATTTCTGTTTCCTACATCTGGATTTGCATCAAATGTATCCTTTGGTACTGCCACAACAACTGATTTTCCTGCTGCTTTTACCGAACCATCACATTCTGAAATCTTAGTAAGACCTGCTGTATTTCCATCTGCAATTACTACCCATTTTGAACTATATTTGGATAAATCTACTGCTGCGTCTGTTGTTTTATTGTTGATAATAACTGCAACACGATTCCATTCTCCCTTTACACTATTTGTCTCTGTAAAAGCAGATACTCCGTAAACATCCTGTGCAATCCACTCAAGATTGTTATTATTTGGATGCCAGTTATCTCCACTTCTTGTAGTAATCTGTGTAAATCCAGAGAATGCTTGACGAATACTTAACATACCTTCGTAATACTTCCAAATATTTTCATGTGTATTCAAACGATTCCAATCAATCTTGTTTACTGAATCTGCACTCTTATAACTGTTATCGTCTCCATGCTTTGTACGGGCAAACTCTTCACCAGCCTGCATAAAGGCTCCTCCTTTTGATACAAGCACAGTAGCTCCTGCCATCTTATTCATACGAAGCAGTTTGTCATCTGTGGAATCGTATTGTTTGCCAAATTTCTCTGTTAATTTATCCCATAAAGTCAAGTTATCATGAGCCGATGTGTAGCTAAGAGAACAATTGGAAGATTTTGACCAAAATGGTCTCCACATTCCCCATGTTCCACTGGTTTTTCCTACAGAACCCATAATTCCACCAAACACATTGTTTGGCCATTTTTCTCCTGGCTCTAAGTAGTCACCTGTTGTATAGTTTGTCTGAACCAGACCAATTGTTCCATCAAATTTGTGCTCACCTTTAATCGCATCACGGATTTGGTCATTAAAGTATCCAATTCCATCATCTAATTGCGACTCATTTGCTTTATGTGCACTGTTAGAATCATAGTTTCCATCACCAGTCCAGCCTTCTCCATAAAGAACAATCGTATCTTCACCAAATTTTTCATCTAATGTTTTACGAATCTGGTTCATCGTAGTTACATCATGAATTCCCATCAAGTCAAAGCGGAAACCATCTAAGTTATACTCATCTGCCCAATAACAAATAGAATCAATCATAAATTTACGATACATTGCACTATCACTTCTTGTAGCATTACCACATCCTGATTGATTGTTATAAGTCAAATTAGAATTTAACTTATAGTAATAATCTGGCATAATCTTATTGAAGTTTGAATCTGCTGTATCATATGTATGGTTGTAAACCACATCCATAATTACCTTAATTCCAGCATCATGTAATGCCTGAATCATTTCTTTCATCTCAGTAATACGAACATTTCCATCATATGGATTACTAGAATAAGAACCTTCTGGTACGTTGTAATTTAGAGGGTCATATCCCCAGTTATAATTACTTCCTAAATCACTTGTTACCTTTGTCTCATCTACAGATGCATAATCATACATTGGCATAATCTGTACATGTGTCACACCCAATTGTTTCAGATAATCTACACAACTTGCTACTTTACCTTTACCATTAACTGTTGTATGTTCTGTAAATGCCTTATATTTACCACGATTTTCTTTTGATACACCAGAACTTACATCAATTGAGAAATCGCGAACATGTACTTCCCATACATCAATATCACTCAACAATGTCTTTTCTCTCTTGTAATTCTTATCCCAATTTGCAGGATCTGTACTGTCCAGATCAACAACCATGGCACGCTGTCCATTTACACCTGCTGCTTTTGCATAAATGTCAACAGCTTCTTTTGTCTCTCCATTGGCAGTTACCTTATAGGTATAGTATGTATTTACAATATCTCCATCAATGGTAATACTCCAGACACCCTTATCGCCCTTTGTCATATCTTTTTCTTCGATAACTGAACCGCCATTTCCTTTTTCATAGCGACATAGCACAACTTTAGTAGCTAATGGGCTCCATACCTTAAATGTAGTCTTTTCCTTGGTATAGGTACAGCCAAGATCATCACCACTATACGCATTTTGCGCATCATAGTTACTGTCAAAACTTCGTTTGGCCTTGACCGTTCCTTCTCCTTTTTCTGCCTTTACTGTTACTGACGGCATTACATAAATTGTAGAAGTTGTTAGCACCGCTGCCATAGCTACACTAAACAAACGTTTCTTTAATGAATATCTTGCCATAGTATTCTCCTTTCTTTTCAAACCTGCCCTTTTTCATGCTTTCACATAGCTTTTTCACTGTTATTATTTTACCTAATTTCCCAACTATTGTAAAGACGTTTTGTAATTATTTTGTAAAAACTCAATAATATTTCTCCGCATTTTGTTCACATTTAACAAATAAAGCGACCACTATTCACATTTTGCAAATAACAGTCGCTTTCCTGTTTCTTATTATCTTACTACTATTTTTATCGTCTTGGTTACGGTTGCTCCAAATTTATCTTTTACCGTAACTTTTACGTTATAAGTTCCCTTTTGTGTTGCTTTCCAAATCCATTTTCCTGAACTGATTGTATTCGATTTCTTTACAATCTTTCCAGATGTTTTCACTACCTTAAAGCTATATTTATAAGCAGTTTTACCACCTGTTGCCTTTACGGTAAATGTAATGTTTTTACCTTTCTTAACTACCTTCTTATCTGCCTTCACACTTTTTACTGTCAATTTATCAAATACAGAAACTGTTTTCTCTGCACTGACCATATTTCCAGCAGTGTCTCGTACTCTTACCACAATTGTATAAGTGCCAGCCTTCGTAGCCTTCCATTCAAAATTATCTTTTTCGCTCCATGCAGATGATTTCACAAGTACATCACCCTTATAAACATAAAAACGATACTCACAAGCGTCCGTAGTAGATGCTGCCATCTTCACTGACATTTTCACTGTACCACTTCCATTTTTTACGGTAGTAGGTGTTACTGTGAATTTTGAAATTTTTATTGCTGAAGGAGTTACAGGCGCTGGTGTGACCTCTGGTTCTTTCGTTGGTTCAGGAGAAACTATAGGCTCGTCTTTGTCCTCTTCTGTAATTGGTATAATTTTATCTTCACCTGTAAATTTCACACTATCAAATGCTTTCTTAGGTACTGCTACAACTACAGATTTTCCAGGAACTGTAATAGCACTTCCTGAACTTGTTGCAATACCTGTTACAGATGCCTGTTTACCATCAGAAACCAATACCCACTCTTGTGAACCGTCTGTAGCTGTAAGCTGTGCGGTCTTCGCTGTAGTAGTATTATTCATAAGTACAGCAACCTGATTCCATTCATTTGCTACATCATTTGATAAATAGTAACCAATCGAATTAACTGTAGATTGAATCTGATTATTCTCATTCTTTCCTTCTACTACTTCTGTAAACTCCGGAATGTTTGTAATATTGTTTCCATTTACCTTGTTAAAGAAACCAGAAGCTGTATTTTCCTCAACCACGTCGCCAGTTTCTGTTAAAATATTTCTAAATCCGCTAAATGCCTTTCTAATTGCAATCATTCCCTGATAGTAATCTGTTAAGTTACCATAAGAAGAAATACGATTCCAATCTAATTTATTATCACTATCGCCTGCATTATAACTGTTCTCATTACCGTTCTTTGTTCTTGCGAACTCTTCACCTGCATGAAGGAAAGTTCCTCCATGTGAAGTTAATAAATAACCTGCGGTCATACGGCTCATATTTAACAATCTGTTATCTGTAGTGCTAAAGTCTTTTACACCCATACTCTGTACAAATTTATCCCAAACAGTCATATTATCATGACAGGAATCATAAGATAACACACGATTAGAAGTATCTGCCCAGTATGCTCTCCACATCCACCAATTGCTGGTATTCTTACCTACAGAACCCATAATTCCACCAAATACACTGGTAGGAAATTTTTCATGATCTGTATATGTTCCATCTAATCCATAGTTTTGCTGTGCAAAACCAATCTGGCTTACCTTTTCGTTACCTGTTTCTCCTTTAATAGCATCACGAATCTGGTCATTGAAATATCCAATCCCATCATCTAGATTTCTACAATATTCTTTATATGCACTGTCCTTACTGTAACCGCCACCAGTCCAGCCCTCACCATATAGAACAATTGTATCATCTCCGAAGTTTTCATCCATATCCTTTCGGATGTTATTCATTGTCTTTGCATCATGAATACCCATAAGGTCAAAACGGAAGCCATCAATATTATATTCGCTTACCCAATATTTTAATGAGTCACGCATATATTTATCATACATAGCGGCTCCGGAACGTGTGGCATTTCCACAACCAGATTCATCATTATAAATTACATTTCCTGCAGAATCGGTAGTCAATTTGTAATAATAATCCGGCATCAATTTACTAAAGCAAGATGTCCCTGTTTCATAAGTATGATTATATACCACATCCATGATAACCTTAATTCCAGCATCATGTAATGCCTGAATCATCTGCTTCATTTCTTTAATACGAGTATTACCATCATATGGGTTGCTAGAGTAAGAACCCTCTGGTACATTATAGTTGACTGGATTATATCCCCAGTTATAATTGCTATCACTTAATTCATTTGTTGTCTTTGTCTCATCTATTCCGCCATAATCAAACATTGGAAGCAACTGTACATGTGTAACTCCCATCTTCTTTAAGTAATCAACACAACTAGAAACTTTTCCTTCTCCATTTACAGTTGTACTCTCCGTAAATGCTTTATATTTACCTCTGTTTTCTGCTGATACACCAGAACTTACATCAATGGAAAAATCACGAATATGTACTTCCCAGACAACAATATCAGACAAATTAGTAGCAGTTCTCTTATAATTGGTATCCCAACCACTTGGATCTGTGCTGTCTAAGTCAACAACCATGCCTCTCTCTCCATTTACGCCGGCTGCCTTTGCATATGGGTCTACTGTTTCGCCATAAGACATGCCATCGATCATTGCACGATAGGTATAATAGGTATTTTTCAAATCACCTTCATAGGTATATTCCCAAACACCCTTATCTGTTTTCTTCATAGAAAAGTTTCCTAAATCTTTTGCACCTTCTTCTTTATCGCTTCCAGTTGCATAAAGATTTAATGTCATAGAATCTGCCTCTGGTGACCAAACTTTAAATACAGTCTTTTCCTTTGTATATGTGCATCCTAAATCATCACCTGTATACGCATTCTCCTTATCATATGCAGCGTTATAATAATCTGTACTATCTACATACATTGCACTTTGTCCTGCTGCTAAAACAGTATCTACTGCAGACTTGTTCCAATTCCCCAACGGAACAGTTCCTACTGTACCCGCAACCATAGCAGAAGTCATTACAACACCCAATGCACGCTTTGCTACTCCATGTTTCATTTACTCCATTCTCCTTTCCTTTTCGTGAAGTTTTTTCATATTTTTTTTGCAAAAAGCAGTATTTCTATCCAATTTCTGAACAATTCTCTACTTTTTGTTTAATCACACATTTCTCATTGTATCGCATTTTTACTCTTATTTCAACGAATTTGTACTGTTGACTCTTACAAAACTTTTCCACTTTTTTTATGCAATAATTCTTGAAAAAACTATTTTTTCCAAAAACAGAAATGGAGGCACTACAAATGTAGCACCTCCACAATGGATGGATATATGTTATCCCTTTTATTTAATTCTAAATTTAACGCGCTTAGATACTGTTGTGTTCTTATCTTTTGCCTGAATAGTAATCACATAGGTTCCCTTTTTCTTTGGATTCCATGTAAATGTCTTTCCACGCTTATAAGAAGATTTGATTACTGTTTTACCTGACAATTTAATCGTATATTTGTATTTTACAGTACCAGATGCATTTTTTGCACCCATAACAAATTTAATCTTTGCATTTCTCTTTTGTGGTGACTTTTTATTTGCAGAAAGGCTTACGGTCAATCCTTTTACCTTAATAACTGCAATCTTTTTAACAACAGAATCATTATCTGTATCCTGTACCTTTGCATATAATGTATAAGTTCCACTTACCTTTGGCACCCATTTACAAGTATTTGCTTTCCCTAATTTCTGAATAGTAACATTTTTACTTGTTCCAGCCTTTTTATAGTAGAATACATAGCTATATGGTGCAGTTCCGCCTGATGCATTTGCAGTTAAAGTAATACTTGTTCCAGCCTTTACCGTGGAAGTTTTACTTGTACTTGTCTTCAATGATAAGTCCTGACTTGAAGGCGAAGGTGTTACTTTTGAATCATCAATGGAAGGTGTTACTGCTGGTGTCACTGATGGTCCTCCACAAGTTGGTGTCTGTATTGGTGACGTAGTAGTAGGTGTCTGTGTTGGTATTGTTGTCGATGTCGCCGTTGGTGTAGGAGTTGTTTTTCCTGCATCTGGCGTAGTCGATGGCTTTACCGTTGGGGTTGGTGTTGTAGATGCTGGTGGTGTTACAACAGAACCATTTTCATCTGCCTTATAGGTTACCATCTGATGAATTGTTGTATTTTCTTCATCATGTGCCTGCGCATAAATATTTACCACATACTCTTTTCCCTTTTCTGGAGTAAACTCAAAGGTATTCTTCTTTGATGCACTTGCATAGTAGCTGTCCCCTACTTTCTTTCCATCACAGGTAACATAAAATTTAATGTATACCTTTCCATCTCCGATTTCAGAAGAAGCATCTACTGTAATCTGCTGTTCCTGCCCTGCCTTTAATGTAGTACCGTCTTCTGGCGTAATCTTATTAATCTTAAGTTTATCTTCTGTAGGTGTCTGTGTTGGTGTGACTGTCGGTGTGCTTGATACTGTCGGTGTGGCTGTTGCACCACCATTTGGATTTTCTGTAGACCATTTTCCATCTACATACCAATATTCTCCTGCTTTCTTATCTGTAACGTCATCTGTCAATTTCTGTCCATTCGAATCACAAATAATAAAACCAATGCAAGAACTGTCAATGGCTTTATAACACCAGCCATCTCCCATTGTTGGATCAGAATCCATCGCTTGTCCAGGCCAAGCTCCGAATAACTCTTTTGAGCCTGCTGCCCATGCATAAATTTTCAATCCAGTACCTTTTGCATGGATAAGAATCTGATCCTCTGCATTATTTTGTGTAATCTCCTGCACATATTCAACTGTTTCCGCTTTCAATGCAGGCGTACTCGAACATACACTGGTAGCTGCAAGCATTAATGCTAATGCACTACCCAATATTTTTTTGTTGTTTTTTCTCAACTTCTTCTCCTCCTTACGCTTTGCTTTCTTGATGATTTTCTTATTTCAACACAATTTAAAACTACAAATTGCATGATTATCTTACTATGGCTGCATCCATTCATAGAAAAGTAATTCTTATTTTACCTTAAATTGAATAGTTTTACTTGTACTTGATTTGCTATCCTTCACTGAAATAGTAGCCTTATAAGTTCCTTTCTTCTTCACTTTATAACTAGCTGTCATTTTAGAAGAATAACCCTTTACTAATACATTTTTTCCATTTGGCATTTTCAGAACAATTTTTGATTTTACAGTTCCCGCAGCCGCAGTAGCATTTACAGTAAATTTGACTGTATCGTTGCTTTTAAAACTTACTTTATTCAGTTTTATATTGTTTAATGCCACCTTAGCACGAGTTGCCTGACATTCAATAGTGTCTGTTACCACATCATAGCCATCTGTAACACGTACCAAGAAATTATATGTACCAACTTCATTTAGTGTATAGTTGATACTGTCTCTGTTAGTCTCCTCTGCAATTGTTTCATATTTGCCATTTGGTAACATTACTCCATAAGAATATGAATACTCACCTGCACCACCTGTACACTGTGCAGATAATGTAATCCTTGTTCCCTGCACATTGCTGGTGCTTCCGTCAATACTAATATCCTTTAATATTAAATTATCTGATGCTGCCATTACCTTTCCCATCTGTTCCGTACTTATTGGTAATGCAACCGTTGTTACCGCAATCCCCATCATCGCACAAGCCAGTGCTTTTTGCAACCTTCTATTAAACACAATTCTACCTCCTTTATTCTAAACAATATTTTATAATATATTTGTAACAAAATCAATATTCTTTTAACAAACCGTTGGCAGTTTTGACAATTTCTACAACTTAGAAAGAACTTTTTTAGCTGTATTGCATAACATTTTTTATGTAACGTTAGCGATTTCAATTTCTATTCAGTGAACGAGGTTTCCTCTCACTCGCATAAAAGCATAAAAAAAGAAATGTAACAAAACAATCCTCTCATTTGCCACATTTCTTCTTTTTAGAAAATCATCAATATTATTTTGCCTTTTTTGCCATTGCTACTGCCAAGGAACCTGGTCCAATATGACAGGAAATACTAAGAGATAACGGATTGATTCGAACCTTTACCTGAGGGTATCTTTTTTCAATTTCCTGTTTTAACTCCTCTGCTCCCTGTTCATTCTGTGTATGTGCCACATCTATATACAAATCATCAAGATTATTTTCAAAGCGTTCTGCAACATCTTTCTCCATTGCATCCAACATAATGTTTGTTCCCTGCTTGATTGTTCTTGCCTTTGCAAACGTATCCAGTTTTTCTCCTTGTATTTGAAGCACTGGTTTAATACGAAGTATCGTTCCCAATGCAGCAACTGCTGGAGTAAGTCTTCCACCTTTTCGTAAATACTTTAAGGTGTCTACCATAATATAAATACTGGCTTCTAGTTTTGTTTGCATCAGTTTTTCGCAAATTTCACTACTGCTTCGTCCCTCTTTTACCATACGACAGGCATCTTCCACAGATCTTCTCTGCGTAACGGAAATGCGCTGATTGTCCACAACTTTCACTCTACCATCATAATCCTGAGCCAACATTGTAGCAGTCGAACAACTTCCACTTAATCCACTGGACATAGGAATATAGATAAGTTCTTCATATTCTTCTAAAATTTCATCCCACTGTTTCGTCAAGTTTTCTATGGATGGCTGTGATGTAGATACCGTTGCGTTTTGTGTCAGCTTTTCATAAAACTCTTCCTGATTTAAGGTAATATCTTCAAAATACTCCTCATCATTAATTAAAAATGGCATTGGAACTACAAAAATCCCCTGTTCCTTACCCTCTTTCTGCGTTATGCCACTATTACTGTCTGTCATAATTGCAATTTTACCCATAGCACTTCTCCTGCTCTTTCTATTTGTCGTATCCCTTTTTGGTTACATTTTCGTTTACTATTTTATATGGTTTTTAAAACTATTATCTAAAAAATAGCAAAAGAAGCTTACAACCATCTATTTCGTTGCAAACTTCTTTTACTATTTTATATGATAGCATATTATCTGTCAAGCAATATTCAATTATTAAGCAATCGTTCCAACACAGCTTTTATTTATTATTTTCCTGTGTGCCCTGCTGTTTTTGCTGTGCATCATTGCTGCTATCGTTCTGCGTTGATTTAGAAGCATTTTTTCCCTTGCTTCCCAATGTAACGGTACGCTCCTCTTCTGCATATTCTCCGTCTTTTAACTCACGAACTGTAATTGTCACTTTTGTTCCTGCTTTTGTATAGGTAAGCACTTCCTGTAATTCTTCCAAAGTCTTTACATCCCGTCCATTGATTGCCGTAATAATATCTCCTGCAACAATCTTACCTTTCTCTGCTGGTGAGCCTTTTGTCACTTCCGTTACATAAATTCCTTCTGGCATATTGTAGGTTTCACTCAACTGCTCCGTTATATCAGAACCTTTGATACCAAGATAACCCTGTTGTGCAACTGACAGCTGCTCGCGGTTCATCAACTCATTGATAATTGGTACTGCATCTGAGATAGGGATTGCATATCCCATGCCCTCTACATCATCCGATGCATACTTAACTGAGTTAATACCAATTACCTCACCAGATGCATTGATCAAAGCACCACCACTATTTCCAGGATTGATTGCAGCATCTGTCTGTAACAGCGTCATGGTACTATCCTCCATTGAGACTTTTCTATCCTTTGCACTAATATATCCAACTGTAACAGACTGGCCATATCCTAATGCATTTCCAATTGCAATTGACATATCACCAACTTTAGTTTTCGTCGAATCTCCTAATGTTGCAATTTTTATATTCTTTTTGGTCTCATCTGTCAAATCTTTTTTCTTAATAGCTAACACTGCTAAATCTGCATTGGAATCTGCCCCTTTTATGGTAGCCTCTGCCGTACTTTCATCAGAGAAAGTTACCTTTACCGTAGCATTATCACCTTCCACAACGTGGTTATTGGTAACGAGCAATAGTTCATTTTCATTTTCACCAATGATAATTCCCGAACCACTTCCAGAGGATTCTTGCTCATAGCTTTGTCCCCAATATTCTACTGTAGATGTCAGGGTTGTATCAATCGCAACAATAGATGGCATTACATTGGATACAACAGACGAAACATCCTGTCCCGAAACACTGCTGGTAGTCAATGCACTAAGTTCTGCCTGCTTCTCTGCATTCTTTTCCTGTTGCTTTTTATTTTGCTGCTGCATTGCATATTGTCCACCTTCAAATGCAGCTCCCGCTAACATTCCTACAACTAAAGCACCTGCAATCCACTTAACAGGTTTCACTTTTTTACTTTTCTTTTCCTTTTTTTGTTCTGTACTTACCTTCTGTTCTTCTTTACCCTCAAATTCATTTTTCTGTGTCTCATCCATCATAATCATTCCTCTTTTCTCTATGGCAATCCATCGATTATAATCAAAACGCTTTTGGCGGACTGCTTGATAACCCCATCCGCTTTTCTTGGTCTTTGTAACTTACAAGTACAGTTTACAGAAAAAGTGTGTGTAAATTGTGAAGGAGTTATGATACAATTGTGTATCTGATTACGCTATTTTTAGAAGCATCCTAATAAATAGAAAAATTCTGCTTCCTGCTTTACTCCCCGCAATGCATTTTGTACGGCTGCATCCTCTAAGTTTCCATCAAACTCTAAAAAGAAAAGATATTCCCATTTTCTATTTTTTATCGGACGAGATTCAAGCTGTGTCAGGTTAATGTTGTTAAACATAAAATTAGACAACATCTTATACAAAGAACCTGCCTCATGTTTAATAGAAAAACAAATGCTTACCTTTTTTCCATTTTTTTGGTATATCTTTTTCTTGGTAATTACAATAAAACGAGTGGTATTGTTGCTCTGACCATTGATATTTTCCCGTAAGACTTCCAAACCATAATACGCAGCTGCCCGTGTACTTCCAATTGCTGCCAAAGACGCATCCTTCTCCTCTGCTACTTTTTTTACACTTCCAGATGTACTATCGTAAGCCTCAGCAGTCATATTTGGATGTTGTGCCAGAAATTCTCTACACTGAAGCAAGCCCTGTGGATGAGAATATACTTTTTTAATGTCATCAAGAGACGTTCCTGCCAGACCAATCAATGCCTGATCTACCTTTACTTCCAATTCCCCAATGATACAAATATTGCTCTTCCCAAGTAAATCATAAATATCACTGATACTTCCTGTAGAAGAATTTTCAATCGGCAATACAGCATATTCTGTCTCGCCCTGTTCCAAGGTCTCCACAACCCCCGTAAATGTATTTTTATACTTTGCTACTGCATCTTCTCCAAAAAAGAGTGCCATTGCCTGTTCCGTATAACTTCCTGGTTCTCCAAAACAAGCAACCTTCTTTTTTCCCTGTGGAAGTGAATCAATTCCTGTCAATCCTTCACATTCTATTTCATCATGTTTTACAAGCGTATACTGTTTTCTTCTGCTAATGGACATAATTTGAGAAAATAATTCTCGAATTGCCTGCTTATTAAAACTATCCTCCGTCTTTTCTGCAAGTGCATCCAGCTTAGAATCCTCTCTCTCTTTGTCATACACTTTCTTTCCATTTTTTATTTTAAACTCCGCAACCTGATAGGTTCGTTCCATTCTTTCTTCAAATAATTTTGTTATCTGTTCATCGATTGCATCGATTTCCTGTCGTATCAATTGTAAATCCATTTCATATTCACTGCGAAACGAAAAACGTTTCTTCTCCTTTCCTTTCAATCACTTATTTACACTAAACTTTATCATACCATATTTTCCCCTTTTGTCTCAAGTAAAATTATCATCCAAACCTTGCATTAAATTGTGCTGACCTATATAATAGAATCAATAGAGATTTTGTACTTGCATATAAACTGAATACAATGAGGGGGGCATTAGATGAAGAAAAAAATTTTACCAATTATACTCATTCTGGCACTTTGTGTATTAGTGATTATTAGCTATCGTTCCAGACAGACGGTTTACAATGATGAGCATACAATTGGAAATTCCAGTGGAAACTTATTTAATGGTGGATTATTCTGTGAATATGACAAGCATATTTATTTTAGTAATCCGTCTGATGAGGGACGTTTATATGTTATGAACAGTGACTTGAGTAATTTAAAAAAACTTTCCACTGATACCGCAGATGGTATCAATGTAGCTGGAAAGTATATTATTTATGGTCGTCATAACCAAAACCAAAATCAGACAACGGAAAATGTATTTGAAACAAGTAAAACAGGATTATACCGTATGGATAAAACAGGCGGACATTTGAAAACTTTATTTGACTCCGTTGTTAATATGGTTGCACTTTATGGTAACACTGTTTATTTTCAACATAATACTGATACAGGCTTTGGAATAGGAAAAATTAACATTGACAAATCAAAAGAGGGGGAACTGTCAACAGAAGCAATCTATCCTTACACAATTCAGGATGGTTTTCTTTATTACACTGGTGTTTCAGACAATCACAATATTTATAAAATGGATTTAAACACCGGGGATAGCACTTCCATAGAAGAAGGAAATTTTGCCTATGTAACGGCATCCAATGATTTTTTATATTGTTTAGACTTAAATAACAATCACGTATTAACCCGCATGAAGCTGGATGGCTCAAATAAACTTGTATTAGTCAAAGAACCTACCAGCACCTACAATGTCACTCCCGATGGTATGTATCTTTACTATCAGGTAGATTTAGGAAATAATGGGGAAGGCAATGCAATTTACCGAAGAAATCTAAATTCGCAGGAAACTACTTTGTTAAAAAAAGGAACTTTTTCGAACATACACACAACAAGCAAATATACATTTTTTAAAGATTGTCAAAAGGATGATTATTATGTTGTAGAAAATACAGATACAGGTATGCCTGATACTTGGAATGCAGCAGCAGATTCATCCGATAAAAACTAACAAAAAGCAAAAGGCCGTCATTTATCGACGATCTTTTGCTTTTTTATTTTCTAAAAAGGTTTTTCAACCTCTATTTCTTCACGCTTCTTCCTTTTTTCCATATAAGAAAATACGGAATGTAAATAATACAAAGAACCAAATATTAAAACGGCATCATAATTTTTTTCTTCTTTCTGTACTATATCCAATGCTTTTTCTACATTTTCTCCAACTTCCACGCAAGGACAATATTGCAGTGCTACCTGTTGCAACTCCTGTGCAGACAAGGCTCTTGGATTATCTGGTGTAATCGTAATTATTTTCTCTGCATAAGGGCCTAGTAGCGCCATAATCTTTTGATATTCTTTATCTGCTAATATCCCTACCACAAACAACAATTGCTTTCCTTTTAGATACATAGAAATGGATTTTTTCAGACTTTTTGCTGCATCTACATTGTGTGCGCCATCCACAATGTAATACGGATGATTCCATATTACCTGAAATCTCCCATCCCATCTGGTTTCTTTTATTCCTCTATATATGTCCTCTCTGGAAATTTCATATCCTTTTGCTTGCAACCTTTCTATTGCTTCAATAGCAACAGCAGCATTCTTGGTCTGATTTTCTCCCAACAATGTAATTTGTAAGTTTTCATAGGTTTCATAAGAAAATGTGATTCCCTGCAAGCTATGCTTTTCCTCTCCAATTTTGCTAAAATCCGCTGAGACTATGCTTCCTTCCTGTTTTTCTGTGACCTGTCTTAAAATCGGAGTAGTTATATCAGACTCCTTATTTTCCTTTGCCAACCATCCATAATCATATGTAACTACGGTTCCTTGCGGTTTTATAATTCCGCTCTTTTCCTTTACAATTTTCTCCAATGTGTCTCCCAAAATATTCATATGATCCATACTGATAGAAGCAAACACCGTACATTCGCTATGGGATATTATATTGGTGGCATCTCTTCTTCCACCCATCCCCACTTCAAGTAAGACAAAATCACACTTTTGTTTCTTGAAATAGCAAAAACTAATACCAGTTTCCAACTCGAAGGCAGATGGCAATACATGATTTTCCTGTTCCATTTTGTCATATACTACTTTACTCTTTTGCATCAGTTCTACATAATCCTGTTCTGAAATGTAACGAACCACAGGTTTCCCATTCTCGCATTCCAACGTCTGTATCCGTTCCCTATACTCATAAATAGTTGGAGAAATATAACGTCCCACTCTATAACCTGCGGATGCCAATATATAAGCAATATAAGAACAAATAGAACCTTTTCCGTTTGTCCCTCCCACATGAATGATATGCAATCTATCCTGCGGGTTATTTAGACCATTCATAAGATGTGACATTGCTTCTAATCCCATCTCACCCGCCTTTTGATTTGCCTGTTCTACCCATGTTCTTGCCTGTTCAAAATCCATGATTTTTCCTTCCTCTCAAAACAGACGAAGCTGCTACATTATAAATAATGTAACAGCCCCTGCCTAATCTCACCTTGCAACAAAGGTTTCTTCCATCAAACAAAATCTTGATTAGAATTCCATCTTCTTTGCAAAATATTCTTTTAACTCTGTAATTGGAATACGCTCCTGCTCCATCGTATCTCTATCACGAACCGTAACTGCATGATCTTCTTCTGTTTCGAAATCATATGTGATACAGAATGGAGTTCCAATCTCATCCTGTCTTCTATATCTCTTTCCAATATTTCCTCTGTCATCAAATTCACAGTTGTATTCTTTGCTTAATTCTGCATAAATCTTTTCTGCACCCTCATTTAATTTTTTAGACAATGGTAAAATACCAATCTTTACAGGTGCAATTGCAGGATGGAAGTGAAGTACTGTACGAGTATCTCCTCCTTCTAACTGCTCTTCATCATAAGCACTGCATAAAAAGGCTAATGTAACACGATCTGCTCCCAGTGAAGGCTCAATTACATATGGAATATACTTTTCTTTCTTTTCATCATCAAAATAATCCATTGGTTCCCCAGAAGTATTTTGATGCTGTGTCAAATCGTAATCCGTACGGTCTGCCACTCCCCATAATTCACCCCAACCAAATGGGAATAAAAATTCAATATCCGTGGTAGCTTTACTGTAGAAGCAAAGTTCTTCCGGCTGATGGTCTCTAGCGCGAATCTCATCATCCTTAATACCAAGATTTGATAACCATGCCAAGCAAAATTCTTTCCAATAGTGGAACCATTCTAAATCTGTTCCTGGTTCACAGAAGAATTCCAATTCCATCTGTTCAAACTCTCTTGTACGGAATGTAAAGTTACCTGGTGTAATTTCGTTACGGAAAGACTTACCAATCTGTCCAATACCAAA
>ERZ824473.1424-NODE-1424-length-34156-cov-5.922407_pt1 | contig 34156 bp, 43 predicted proteins | sample MGYA00519874_ERZ824473 | MGnify/ENA primary metagenome ERZ824473 (study PRJEB31778, sample SAMEA3449151) | human gut metagenome | biome: human gut; feature: human-associated habitat; material: faeces | place: United Kingdom | collected 2010/2012 ... | reverse complement strand
ACTGTTGCCGGAACATTCATCTGAGACTGTTTCATTGTTCCATGAACTGCTTTTGCTACTTCTCCATATTCCGGAAGATCTGCAATTTCCGCTGTCGGGACAACTACTCCCTGTGCCGCTGCTGTAGCTTCGTACATCTTACAAGACAGGGAGCCGATAGCCTGTCCGTAACGCTGTGACAATGCAAATGCGTAATCTAAAAGAGCTTTATCATCTTCAAAACCATGTTTCTGAACATATGCCTGCATCAGGTCTGCTGCCTTTTGACTAATCTGTGACATCTTCGTTATGTATTTCAGCCACGCTTTCTTCGTTATCTGCATTTCCAAATTCCTCCGTCAAGATGCTATCACCCTTCGCTCTCTGCTCCTGTGCTTTAATCCTGCGGATATCCGCCTGATCAAATCCAATCATCTCAAGAAACACATCTGTTTGGGCGAAGCCTTCTCTTGCTGTGGCAATCTTTAATGCCGCATCCGTTGTGGATGCTACACTGGGCATTGCTGGATTCTTGAAGTGCGGGATTATTCCTTGGTTGTTTTCCTGTAGTTTTTCCGGGATAGTTCCCAGTTCGACAGCTAGAGCTATCCTTGCTATCCGTTTCAAAGCATCTCCATTCCCCTCATTGAGTTGTTCCGCTAAAAGGACCAGTGTTTGTGACTGAGCTAAGATTGCCTCGCTGGATGTTGGGTTCGCATCATTAACTACTCCGGTATCTGTTACCGTCAGACCTGTTGCAGCAGAAAACTGCGTAGCCAGCATACGGAGCATCTGTACATGAGGCTCGATGGAGCCTTGCGAAAGCTGTCCAAATTCCGGTTTTTCTCCTGTGTCTGGATTAATCGTGGAATACAGGATGCTGCCAACATATTGTTTAAACTTCTGACTTACCAACGTATCATACTGATCATCTGAGACACCGAGCAAGTATTTCTGTGGGGATGTAGCGAATTCTAACCCAATAGTGGCATTTGCTACTGTCCGTATATAGCCTTGTATTAGATTGCGGATTGGTTTCTTGAGTCGTGACTGCCCGAAAGGTTTGTCATGTGTTGCATCCCAAACGAGAGCTACCATGAGCGGTTCCCCGAAATCGTGTGACGTTCCAACAGCAGTCCATGCGCCTCCTGTCCTGTCTAATTCCCATATATCTGTATCCGTGTAAAAGGTCACATGCTCCGGGGTCCATGCAATGTCCGATTCATCTTTCCGGGTATCTTCAAATGCAAACCCATACCGTATGCGTCCTTTTTCAGCATTCCAATGAGCCACAGCGCAATTAGGGGAATAAAAATGTATCCTTGCATCACCTTCCATACCAGAAACGGCAGCAAAAGCACATCCGTATTTCAATTCTTCCCTGACCGCCTTGTTGTACTCTGCGATTAAGTGATTCCGTTCCATGACAGGTTCCATATTTTCTGACATGATGCCATTTTCTGTGACAAAACCATCAAACATAGAACGAGATGCCAAAACATCCACTGTTTTTGCACCCCATGCGCATCCAATTTTCAATCTTTGCAAGCCGTATGGTAATGCAATGCCAAGATTGATCTCTTGTAATGTAACATCTCCTTCGTAATATCTTTGTTTTACTGCATTAGAAGTCTGATAATATGTAAATGTTTTCTGTAATTCATTCAGCCATTGCTGTTCATCCGGCGGTAAGCCTGACACTGTTCCAAAATTCAAATTTACCATTTAACCTATCCTCATTTTTCTGTTTGGATTCCTTTTTGATGTCCGGCATCCCCATAAGGCCAATGCAGCTGCCTCGATCGGTGCAGAATCATCACCACCAAAACCCCAGCCTCCGGAGATTGGGCGCCTCACTGTAGTCGTGGCGGATTCATCCAATATTTCCTGATACCGATACCAGGAAACTGTCTGTTCATTGATTTCCTGTACTAACTGACTGGCAGCAGCAACTACATCTTTCCCTGTTGGCCGAACAATAGAGCTTTTTAATTTCCATGTATCTTTAATCTTGCCAATTAAAAAGTCTACACCATTTTTTCCGTCAATCACCACACAAGAGGCCTTTTTATATCTTTCATTCAGCCAGTCCGCAAGCCATTGTATGCCGTGAGCAGTCGTTTTCATCTCAATCAAGGAAATCCTTGCCGCTCCATCTTCGGAACATACTGCACCACACAGAGCGACCATGGCACCATCTGGAGTAAATTTAATACCGTAAGCTGTCTTTCCTTCGGGCTTTTTCTGATCAGATGCACATGATGCCCATTTTGTTTTATCAATCGCCCAATCCTGTGCGTTATTAATCGGGCTCCACCAACCAAGCCGTTCTCTGGCAAATGTGTCTTCGTCCATCTGTTCCCACTCCGCTTTGATTGTACCTAATTGCATTCTCTTTCCCAGTGCGGGATTAGATGAAGCCCAACGACTCTTATCTGATGTGTCTCCAATTTCTTTCACAGAATATTCTGTCCATGCAGTTGAATCACTCTCACCACTTAATGCCCTTTCTCGGATTTTCCGGAAAACGGTCCCTGTACAATTTTCATCAGGAGGTGTTCCCAAATAAATTGTCTGTGGATTCCTTGAAGCAGAGATTGCTGGAAGGAAAGAAGCCTGCTGTTCATTGGTAAGCTCCTGCGCTTCATCAAATATTAGACAATCCCCATGCAATCCTCGCCCGCCATTTCTTGTCCTTGCTACAAATTGCACGCGTCCGCCATTCTTTAGTATGATCTGTTCTCGTCCAAGTGCGCATTTAATTTCTTTCACGTATTTCACCAATCCTCGGGATTCAAAGAGTCCCTTTAACTCCATGAATGTTTCTGTTGCAGTTTTTTGCAGATGTGCCGTATAGATTGCCCACTCAGAAAACATTATCATGCCACTGGCAATTCTGCCGGAAGTAATCAGGGTTTTCCCGTTCTGACGAGGAACAGAAATACCGCATGTAGGAGCCGACCATGCATCATGCTGTGTCCTGCCCATCCAGTCATGAAGCACGTTTCCCTGCCAAGGGTCAACAGTGAGCCTCCCTGCTTTCAAAATCTTAGCCGCATCATTCCCGTCCGTATATTCACTTTCTGGTACAATTCTAACGGATGGTACTTGGCTTCCCATCAGCTTCTCGCGCTGATAAGATTTCTCCAATCTCGTCATCGGTCTCACCTACTCCCTGTATCTCTTCAATCTCTTTTATTGTTTCCCTGTACTGTTTTGCAAGTGGTGGCATCAGCTTGCTACCATCTTCATTCTTTGCACAGACATCTATCTGCGTTGCCAGTACCAGAGATAGATTTATTAGTTGTTCCAGCCGGTTCCCAGTACTGGTTACGGTGCTCATTTTTTTCTTTCTTGCCACAAAAGCACCTCCTTAAAAATTTCCTGTGTGTAAATTGGCGCTGGACGGCGGGGGTAGTCTCAAAAAGGGGTGGGGTTCCCTACCCACCCCAAAAATATAAAAATCTCATCAAATCCGTATTTTTAACGTATTTTCTCTTATTTTTGGCATAATTTAGTTATTTTTTCATTGTAGCTGCTACCAGCAACCATCTAAAATATTTATTTTTTGTTTCTTTCCTTCTTTGCACCGCTCCAATTCGCCTTGCGTTCTATTACTCTTGGCCGCATTGCAACAGTAATGAGCTGCCTGTAGATTATTCCAATCCTGGGCTGCAGCTTCCTTTGAACCGTAGCCAAACTCTCGCCATCTCGATACCGGTTTGATCTCATCAATCACGAATGACAGCGGATGATTGCTGTCGCTTGGCTCATCGTAATGTATAGGACCAAGCTTTCCCTTGCATATCCCACACGGTCCACCAATCGCCCTAAGTCTGGCACGGTGTTTTCTTCGGAGCGTGCCATTCTGTGAGCGCGGATTATTTGCCATTCCTATCCCTCCCGTACTTTTATCTATTCCCCCTCCAGGAATCGAACCTGAGACATTACTCTACCACTGAGCTAAGGGAACAAAAACACGTATGCCAGCACCTTACTAGACAGCCAGTTGCCGCCCAATAGAAAGGAGATTAACAAATACCGCAACTTATGCTAACTATGGATTGCAGGTGCTGTACATTGTGTCGTCAAATTGCAAAATTACACAAGAAAAACACCCTGCAAAATACAGGGTGTCTCTCTGGCATTAAAACATCTCACATAACAAATACAAAAAAGCCACTGTTTATCAGTCAATTCAGAGTTTTCTATGGCCTGATTTACTTCTTCAACGGTGGCATCTTTTTCTACATTCTTTTTTGATTCGGAGTACTCCATTCAATTTTTGATTCCATTTATCTTTACATTTCCATCCACTTATTGTCTTTTCCGGAACATTAAGTTTCTGTGATATTTCTCTATTTTGAATATTTCCTCTATGTTTCTTATAAATTTCAAAAGCTTTACCTCTGTTAGGGTCCCTTACTCTTGGCATCATCACCACCTCTACTTATTTTTTAATTGTATAAGAAAAAGTGCCTTTTGGAGGCACTTTTTCTTAAAATTATTACTTATGTATCTTCTTTGTTGCAGATTTCTCTAACATCTTTGCATATTCTTTCTTCTGAAATACCGGATAAATGCAATGATAGCTTTACAAGCAATTCATCTCTTACATCATCATTTTTCACTTGCTCACACAAACTTATTGCCGATTTAACATTTGCATCTTTTGTTAGCTCTGTAAAAAATTCTGTTATTTTTTCGTTTGATTTATTTGATAATCTATAAAACAAGACCGAAACCGCTTCAATAACTGTACCTGAAATAATTCCTGGCCACTCCGCATTATTGATTCCTGTGCTATGTCGTATTCCCATTATAATAATAATGAATCCAGCTATACTCCCCCAAAAACTAAGTCTGAAAGCCCACTTTGACTGACTTAATCTTTGTTCGTGGTACCCTTTCTTTGCCTTTTCTGGTACCCATGTATTGTTTTTAACTTCAAACTCTGGCTGTGCTTGTTTTTCATTGAGCAAGCTATTATCAGTTATGTTAAAATCATTTGTATTTGGCATATATTACTCCTTCAATAATCCTGTGACTAATGCATTTATTAGCACTGTATTCCCGCAGTTTTCACACGTTATTGGAATAATAGGAGTAATAGCACTGTTGGGACCTCCCAGAACAAAATTGCCGCCATTAAATTCCCTTAATTCAAAAACTTTATCCGTTACATTCCACTTTCCTTCTCCACATAGCGGACATCTCGCTCCATGCCATTTATTATTGAGAAATTCTATAATTTCCTGCCCATTTGCTTTATCCATCACTTTTCTCCTGTCATACGTTTTTATATATTTTAACATTTTATTTTTCATATAGCTAGCCCCTTCAATAAATAAAACACCCCACATTTCTGTGGAGTGTTTTAAAAAAACGCATGAAAAACAATTAAAGTATCTACACCTTTTTGTTTCATTTTATAATTTAGCATACTTCGAGCGGACATTGTCAGACATTTTTTATTTTTATAATATTTATTTTCGTTAAGCTTTTGGCACTCCAAGTGTACTCATTAATGCCTCTCTTAATACAGCAGATACATTTAAATGTGCTTCCTCTGCCTCACGATTCAACCAATTAGGCAATGTTACATTTCTTCGAACCATTTTATTGTCAACAACTCTTCTATATACTGTAAGGTCAACATCAACCAGAGATATGACTCCTTCCCCATCCTGAGCAAAGGTTCCTTTATTCACATCAAGATCAGACAGTGCTGTTGGTTCTGGTATTTCTTTATTTTCATCTTGTAAATTAATGCAAGTTAATCCAATCGCATCTCTCGCCATTACGATTGCATCTGCTATGGTTCCTTTTTTTTTGCCTTCTTCATTTGCCTCTGTCAAGATTCCCAAATCTGGTACTTCTATTAATATATTAGTATCTACATCTGTAAAAATAACTGGATATACCGCTTTCATTTCTTGTTTCGCCTCCTCTTGTTATTTATTATATATACATAAGGGTATGGGGATTATAATCCCCATTTCCTTAAAATTGCTTTCGCTAGTCTTTCATTTATTTCGCGATGTCTGGGGATTTTTTCCTCATCATCACCTCGCTTATAAATGTCATGGTTTCCACCATGTCTTGCAAACTCAAAACCTGCAGCTTCGAGCTTCCTTATTAGGTCTCTTTGTTTCATTGGCAAATCCTCCTTATTAGGTTTCTTCATTTCATAGGCAAATCCTCCTTATATTTTTATTATACACACTGGATGTGTATTTGTCAATATCAATGTGTATTTTATGTGTATCTTTTATAAGTTGGAATTCATGCTTTTTCAAAAAATCTATCACTTCTTTTTCGACAACTTTCTTCAGTATACGCTATTTTTCTTTTCGGAAAGAGAGAATTCATTCTCATGGCTACCTGCATCCAAGTCAGTCCCTCAATATAGTAAAGCCGAAACATAATCCGGAGTTCGCTTTTTTCGATAGACTCTATGTATTCCTCCGCCTGGTTGGTAAGTTCAAGAAGTTCTGCTTCTTTCATTTTCAAGCGTTGCCGTCTTGATGCTAATAATTGTTTTACCTTTGTGTGTTCTGGAGTAGGAAAACCCGTCACTTTAAAATGCTGTATTCCTCCCATACCTCCGCTTACTACATCGCTTACCGCTCCTTCTTTCTCAATCTTCTCTAATCGCTCCTCCGTCATTTTTATGAGTCTCCTTAACTCTTTTATCTCCGCTTGCATATCGCAGTACTGGATCAGGACTGACTTTTCCAACAAAACCACCTCTTTCCTGCTATCTATAAATCTTGCCTGTTTTCATGTCTCTGAGTTTAATCCGTCCAAATACTTCAAATCCTCTTTTATTTGCTTCTCTTCTCATATTCTCAACTGTCTCTCTTACGGCATTAGGCGACTTATCCGCTGCCTTAATCGCATCATGTGCTGTTTTGTCTCTATAGTGTTCGTGATTTCGTGTATCCATCCTACCACCTCACTTGTTAAGTATGTAAAATACAAATCCTGTATAAATCAATATCGCTATAAATGCTACTGTTTCTGTTATGCTCATCTGTATTCCTCCTGTTTAAAAATATGTGAGCGTATCCGCGGCGTTGTTTGCCATCAACTCGACTCGTTTTAAATATTTTAACTGTTGCTGTATGTATAGGTTTGAATCTTTGCCTCCCATTGACCTCCAGTCAGATATTCGCTTATCTACATCCTGTAATACTTTAATCGGGATTATATCAAGATTAATATCTTCAAGGCTAATCTGCTCCATCTTTTTACTCCTCTCTTTACTTTACAAATAAACTGGTTATTTTTTCTTGTGTATAATGTTTTTTTGTCAAGTATCCCTTATTTTTCATGTTATTTTGTAAAATTATATGTGCTCATGCGGCTGTATTGGTTCCCAGTGTTTTTCTGCATCTTGTTCGACTAATCGATTATACCGCTCCACATATTCCATCTCGCTTATTTTGCCTTCCATAAATTTGTCTTCCAATCCCATATAGGTATCTGGTTTAATCGCATCTATACGTTCTTTAAATTCGTTCGTATCTATCTGCCCCGCAATGAGCATATCTTGTAGTATTCTGGATTCATGGTTCATAAATCACCCCATTATTTTAATAATCTTATTTCTGGCACTTGAACCGCCCAGTTTGCAGGATCCTTAGACATGATGCCACATTTTCCATCATTATTCATCGGGCAGACATCGCAATCGCCTACTTCTTCGCAAGTGTCATGTATTAATCTTAATGCTTCGTAAATTTTCTGATAATCCATTTATACCTCCTGCTTCGCTCTCTTATTCACCTGTTTCATATGCTCCGCCACTCTCTTACAGCCAGCTTTCCATCTCTGGTAAGCCTTACCCGGCCGACATGGCTGCTGCATTCCCTCGCATCTGTCTCGTTCGATGCATTTTATACACGGGTTTATCATAATCTCTCGCCTTTCGAATTCTTCATAAAATCGCCTAATATCCAATCTCCCCATGCTGGTTTTTCCTTATTATCTTTCGGTCTGTATGGCTTCGGCAGTGGCATCCATGCAAGAACACTATCTCCATCGTCATCCCATTGACTATTTTCAAAATAATTGGTACTTGCGAACGGTTCTTTCTGTCCGGCTAATTCCCCGTCAAATGTCACTATGTATAATCCATCCCTTTCTGGTAATCTCTCTGTTATTGGTATCCATTTATTCATGCTGCACCCCTCCTTTGATCATCCCGGTTACTTCATTCCATCTGTGTATAAATTCTCTCCCTTCCTTTTCACTTCGAAAAGGGTACCACCATATCGCTTTTTCTTTACACTTCTGGAAGTCTTCCCGACTTTTGATTTCTTTTTTTATTTTCTCTATTTTTCTCTTTGTTCTAGGCTCATTCTTCTCTTCTAAGATTCTCAGAGCGTTTTTTAGATTTTCTACTGATGTCGCGGGATCTTTAATGGCCTCCCACGCCCCGCCGCCATAGCATTCTCTTAACGGTTCTGTTGTGATTATCTGGACGTTGTCTGTATGATCCCCTAATAGAATATCTGTATCATTCTTCATTCGTCTCCTCCAAATAGTTTTTTCCGAACATTTTCATAAACTCTTCTCTTGTATGATTCTGTTCAAAGGCTCTTTGTCCATCCTGGCGAAGCTCCCTCATTAATTCCGCATTGTTGTGTACCGCTTCCTTACCACTGATATGGTGCTCTAAGCAGAGATAGACTTTTAATCCTTCTGCTTCGGATTTATCTCTATTTGAGCCTCCAAAGATATGATGTTCATGCACTGCTGGTTTCTGTTCATACCAGGGTTTCATTTTCATGCATAAATAACAGGGGCTTCCTTTCTCCTGGAGTATACTTGATTTATGTTTCTTTCGCCTTTTCAATGCTTTCTCCTTTCTCCTCCGGATTTATTCCGGAGGAATATCAATGGCATATAGTTCTCACGGAACCGTTAACAAGTTGCTGTAATATGTAAAACCTCTAGAGGTTGTCCAGCTATTTCTCCAAATTTATCAAATATCCCTTTTCATCCTTTCTATTAATTATCCACATTATCCACAAACCTGTGGATAACTTCTTTCTTACTACTTTTCAAAATCGCTCCCCTATTTGGGATTTATGCGGGTTTTAGCAATTTGTAGTTACTCTTTTTAACTGTTCTTGTATCCACATACTGTATTCGTGCTTCCCTGGTTCCGATAAGAGTAGATTCTCCCCAGCTTTTTCTTTCAGTTGTTTCCACAAGTCTCCATTTGCTACCGGTTCTCCTTTTGTGGTTACATATCCATTTTGTTCCCACCTATCTAAATTCTCTTCAAGCATTGTGAGAATGAACACATTTTCAGTATGAATATGTATTTCACTTGGTTTTACTACCCTGGCTACTGCTTCCGTTATGGCTTCCAAAGTAGCCCTATTGTATGTTCCTGTTGTTTCCTTGAACCCCTGTTTTGTTGCTAGTTTTCCTTTTAGTGTGCAGGCAAGCACATATCCGTATTTGCGGGGTTGTACTCTTGGGGCTTTACTGTCTGTCCCTATATAGATATGTACTTCCATCTCATTCCCTCCTTTTTAGTTTCAATAGTGTATATTCCCGGTATGGGTAACCGGTAACTGGGTTATTTCCTTCGTGGACAGAATCCTTATCAATGTAATATCCTTTTGGGATACGGATTTTGTTCCATGTTCTCCATCTGACATATGTCTTTTTCTTTGCTTCCGGAAGAGGGAGATTGCGGGATGTGGAATAGCTTGTCTCTCTTAGACGTTTGTCCGTTTCCGGAGTTTTAGTGATGTATGCGGCCAGGTCTTTAAACTCACCTTTTTCGTACATTAGTTGGCAAATTACTTTTCCTTTCTTCCAGGCTTTCCGCAAAATCAAATCTGTATCTGGTATTCTGTTTATTACCAGATGGACATGCCATCCGTTCTTGGTTCCTACCTCAATGTTGCGTATCCATTTCACTTTGTATCCTGCTTTCCCGTATTCCCTCCGGATCACCTTCATTGCATCCGAAAAATCTCTCTTTGCTTCTGTCATGTCGGACGGACGTTTTTCTTTTTCGTATGTAAGACATACAAAGTAATCGTTCTCTTCGAAGTGTTTTCTCAGCTTTCTTCTACAGGTCTTCTCCTTATTCTTCTGATTGACAGCTTTCATCTGAGCAGGAGTGAGTTTCTTTTTCTTCTCCCTTTTCATGCCTGGAGAACGGTATCTGTAAGTGTGTTTTTCCTCAACCTCTATTGCATTATCAAATTCATATATATTTTTCGTATAACTCATATCTTCTGGTCCTATCTTTAATACGTTTATCAAGGTTAATACGGGACTTTCACCCGATTATTTCTTGACATTTTAAATTTCAGATAGTACACTTTAGATACGGTTTTATAGCGTACCATCTTTGGTATTTGCTACTAAGAGGAGACAGTTATTTGCCTCCTCTTTTTCATGTAATAATGATATAGGTTTGTTTGATCACTTTTGATTTGTTCTTTGCATAATCTTCCGCCTCTGCTAATGTTCCGCAGAAACATTCTAATTGTCCATCCTTCCAGCGAATAATTTTCGCTGGGTTTTCTTTATTTCTGGAATGCTCCATTTCGTTTCATATCCATTACAATCAATTCAGTTAGTGCTGCCTTGCGTCTCTGATACAGCAGAGACGCAGGCTGTAACTGCAGAGCCGATTCATTTTGGCTATATTTTTTCAGTAAAAAATTAATTATCATGTTTCTCACCTGCCAGTTTTTCAAGATAAGTGATGCAGTCATTGTATTCTTGCAGCGGGTCGCCAGCATAAGTTTCCATTTCAAACTTTTTGTCCCATTCTTTGTTTTCAGAAACTTCTCCCTTCATAGCAAGCACTCTTGCGGCATAATTGCTGCAGCTAAAAAACGCGTAGTTTCCTGCCTGCTGTGCTGCGTATACTTTTTCGATTAAGTTCTCAATCTCTTCCAATCCTAAAAACTTGTTTTCTTCTGTGATCATAATTTCTCCTTTTCTTTTCCTCTATCATGAGGTATACTTTAAGTGATTTATTTGCTATGTGCCCATCGGGAGTTGCTACTCCCTCAGGCACATTTTTTTATTTAAGCATTCTTACACGTTTTCCATATCCGCAAGCTTCTGCCACCTGCATCGGGTCATAATCTGGAACATGTTTCCTCATTACTGGGTCTTCCAAATCCTTATGGTACTTATCGTAGTCGATGTACGCATAAAGATTCGTCCCACAACTAATGAGGGCGTATCTCCCATAGCGTTTCTGTTCTTTCTCAATGCCGACCTTCCTGCGGTGGACAGTTCCCAGAGAGACCCCGAAGGTCTCTGCGAGCTGTTTGTTTGTGTAATATGGATGCCCGTGTATGGTTTCAATGATTTTTGTTGTGTCTTCCATGGTGTTCACCTCCTCTCCAACTATTCTTGACTTTTCGTTAATTCTCCAATATTCTTGTTACATAAGCATTACTATGTAAAATACGAAAAAGGAGACATTTATGAACATTGCAGAAAAATTTATTAAAACTAATGGAATCACTTTTGAGGTTGAACGAAACGGTAAAGTTATTTCTGAAATATTAGGGTTACCGAATCATGAGAAAGCAACCTCTAAACCTTATATTGGTGTAATGGAAATTTCTTTCCTCTCTGTTGGTGATTATTTAATTAATCCACACAAACAGCGTTTTCTTGTTAAAGATATTGTTGCAGATTACGCTTTTCAAGAATTACAACAGTATAAAGTCTTTTACTTAACTGAATCTGAAGAACTTGCTGCCAAAAATCAATCGAACGCAACCATTTTTAATATCGAAAATGCCTATAGTTCCGTTATTGGTTCACAGCAAAATGTTACATTTAATTGCAACGATTCTATTCAGAAAGCCAAACAACAAATCGAAGCTATTAATTCTCCAGACAAAGAAGAATTAAAGCAAATTATCTCTTTATTGGAAATGATAATAAACAATCAACTTCCACCGCAAAAGGGATTATTATCTAAATTTTCCTCTGTAATGGAGCGTAACTCCTGGATTACTAGTACTCTAGCATCTACTCTCTTAAGTTGGCTGACAGCTCAAATATAGGTACATTTCTTTTTAAATTTATTGTGAGCTCCGTATCTCCATCGCTGGAGCTCACAATTTTATAAGCATCAATTTCTATACTTTCATTACCTATCGTTAAAAAAATTCTGCTATCAATTTTCTTAATAGAAACGTCTAAGCTATTTGATTGTTGCATCACTTTTTATCCCTCCTATCCTGCTTTCTTCGCTCTACATTATGTTAACTACTCTTGCGTCCTGGTTCTTGTCTACTTTTTGTAGAGTAACATGGTAAAAAAATATAATCTTGAGGCATATTATAAATTCTCGATAACATTTCCATTTCTGGGATTCGTGGAATAATTCTTCCCTTTTCCCAATTAATTATAGTTTGCTTAGAAACACGCATTTGACGAGCTGCTTCTAATTGTGTCATTCCAGCATTTACTCTTGCTGCTGCTAAAGAGATTTGAATTCCAGCCATTTCTTTTCCTCCTTTCACACTGATTTATCTCTTTGTTACAGTTACATTTTAACTCTACTTTTTGTAGATGTCAATACTTTCTGTAAACTATTTTTACTTTTTGTATTGAAATATTCTACTTTTTGTAATATACTTATTGTAACAAAAGGAGGGATATGATGAGCGATGACTTTTACAAAAAGATTTTTTCGAAAAATCTTAGATATTACATGGAACTAAATCAAAAAGAACAAATAGATATAATTAACGATTTAGGATTTAATAAATCTTCTGTTTCTACTTGGTGCAATGGTACTAGACTTCCACGAATGGATAAAGTTGATGCACTTGCAAAATATTTCGGAATCAACCGTTCTGACTTAATAGAAGAAAGAAAAAATAATACCTCAATATCTTCCTTTATCCAATGTCAGACCAAAGATGAAGAAACCTTAGTCCTTTCTTATAGGGAGTTAAATAATACAAATAAGAAAAAGAGCGTTACCTATACAAAGAACCTCTTATCTACACAGCGCATGGAAAACGAACTCCTTGCCGCCCATCAGCGTACTGATATAGAAGTGACTCCAGAAGGGATACAGAATGATTTAGATATTATGAATGATGATAGTTTGTGGAAGTAAAAACACCACCTACGACACATTTGTGTTTTCAATGATTTGCTATTAATATAGCAGTCATCTAAGAAGAATTAAGGTGTCTCTTTCGTTAGATGCTGCTTGAATTCTTTCTTATTCTGCGATATACTTGCATCGAGAAAACCATATTGATTATGGTTAAAAGGCACTCGTGTAAATATTATTGCATGGGTGTCTTTTACTTTATGCAGTTATAATTGTTAGAGAAAGGTGGTGTCTCACTTGACATATGAACAACTTTTAGATTCTGCCTATCAAGAAGGTCTGGCAGTAAAAGAACAACCGCTCTCTACTCATGATGGTCTAATCGTAGGAAGCCGCATAGCAATTCGAAAGGATATTCCCACCCAGGCAAAGAAAGCCTGTGTCCTTGCCGAAGAGTTAGGACATCATTATACCAGTGCCGGAAACATCTTAGACCAGACAGAGGTAGAGAATATAAAACAAGAACGAAAAGCCCGAATGTGGGCTTACAATAGACAAATTGGTTTATCCGGTATATTATCTGCCTACAAATATGGTTGTAGGAACTTGCATGAGATGGCAGAACATCTCGATATTACAGAGCAATTTTTAAAAGATGCACTGGATGCCTATCTTTTAAAATATGGGAAATGCACTGTAATAGATAATTACATGATATTTTTTGAACCACTGGGAGTTGTGGATATGAATTATGGGATTGAATAATAAATAAAAAAATAAAATGAATACTTGACAAGACTTTTGTATATGATATAATATAAGCTAATTAGCGAATGACTGGTGTCCGGTCACAATTGAGTCTTGAAATTTATTTCAAGGCTCTTTTTGTTTTTATAGGAGATATACTATGGCAAAAGATGAAATTCTTTACACGACTACTTCTAAACAATTAGAAAAATTAAAAAGTCAAAATTTAATTATAGAAAATGAGGAGCGAGCATATAAACGGCTACAATCTTATGGATATTTTAATATTATAAAAGGATATCGTAATCCATATATTTTTAAAAATGAAAATCAGATAACTTATAGAGACGGCGTTTCTTTCGAACAAATATACTCACTTTATCTTCTTGATAAGAATCTTCGTAATGCAGTTTTTGCTTCTATGCTAGATTTAGAAGAACATATCAAAGCCGTGGTAGCTGACGTAATAGCTGAATCTTTCGGTGTACATCAAGAAGATTATATTCAATTTCGTAATTTTCGAGACAAAAAGCGAAAATCCTCTCGATTTTCTTTAGCCAAAATTATAAATTGTATGAAAAATGCTCTGGATACTTCAAAAGATCCCGTTGCCCATTATCGGGATTTTCATGGAATTATTCCACCATGGGTTCTATTCAAGAATTTATATTTTAGTACAATTGTGAATCTTGTAAACCTTTTAAAACCAGAAGAACAGCGTAAGGTAGCTTGTCGTTTATATGAACCCAATACTTCAAAAGGAAACATAGAAAATTTAAGAAAAATTATGATGGATACATTATTTATCTGTCTTGAATATCGGAATTTAGCAGCTCATGGCGGACAAGTTTATAACTATGTCTGTTCTTCTCGACTGAGAAGCAATAGTTTTTCTGGTGATAGTAATTTGCTTGACGACTACCAGGGGTTTAGCCAACTATTATTTTTATTGCGAATTTTAAATTATCAGAACCCATTCAATACACTTAATAAAGTGTTGAACGAGCAGGTAAATCGGCATTGTCATTCATTCCCTCAAGATATTACTTATCTCGGTCAAATACTAAACCTTAATATTATTAGTGAAAATATTGTATGGGCTTCTTCCAACGGAACTATATACCATTCTTTTCCTCATTGTAGTGGGCTGCACGACCCTATTAAGTTAAATTTGGAAGAAGCAAAAAGCAAGGGGTATTCTCCTTGCAAAAAATGTTGTAAATAACCAAAAGCCCAGTGCTACCAACACCGGGCTTCCTCATAGATTACTTGTCAACATGGATGCTGACTGTATAACCTAACTTGAACAACTAGATTATACCACAGCATCCGTAATTTTAACAGGGTGTATTTTTTATACCCATTTTTACGAAAGGATGATGTATATGTGGACCGAGAAAACCAAAAACGGGAAATATAAACACGTAGAACGCTACACAGACCCAGTGACGGGGAAGGAGAAGAAAGTTTCTATTACTACCGAAAAGAATACCGCTCAGGCCAGAAAAACGGCACAGAGGGCACTTCTCGTTAAAATAGATAATCTTCTTGATGCGCGAACCATTTCCAATATCACACTTTCCGAACTCAGAGAAAAATGGCTAAACGACAAAAGAAGAACCTGGAAAGAAAGTTCTTACGGTTCAGAAAAACGTAATAGTCGAAAAGTTGTAGAAATGCTTGGAGAAAATTGTATAGCAAATAATCTTACTGCTCGTTATGTCCGGGAACACATCACCTCTTTAGACGAAGACCTTTCTCTTGCTAACGGGAGAATCTCCGTGTTTAAAAGAATGATTACTTGGGGATTTAAAAACGACTATATAAGCGATAAGTCCTATCTGGATAAATTAGAAAAGGTAGCCACCTCTACTGAAACTGAGGAAGATATTGAAGAAAAGTATTTAGAATCTGATGAAGTCACAAAACTTATCAAAGGGATGAAAAAGGAACCTTGGATAACACTTACCCGCTTTCTTGTCCTTACTGGTCTTCGGATTGGGGAAGCATTTTCTCTTACAGCTGCAGATATTGACTTGAAGAATCGGCATATCCACATAATCAGTAACTATGATTACATAAATAAACTTACTGATACTCCAAAAACGCCTTCCTCAAAAAGACGTGTGTATATTCAGGATGAGCTACTAGTTTTTGCAAGAGAACTAAAGAAAGAAGCTCTCGCGAATAAACTGATTTACGGAAGCGATTTGATTTTTCAGCGAAAAGGCAAGCCCCTTGTCTATGAAAGTTACCACTACCAGTTAAGTACGGTAAGTCAAAAAACATTAGGGCGGAAAATCACGCCTCACACTCTCAGGCACACTCATACTTCTCTTTTGGCAGAGCAGGGAGTAGATATTGAAACAATCTCCCGCCGCCTTGGACATGAAGATTCTCAGATTACAAGAAAGATATATCTTCATGTTACGAAAAAAATGCGGAAAAGAGATGAGATGCAGGTGCAAAGCATAAGAATCCTTTAAAACTACGTTTGCCCCTTTTTGCCCCTTTTTCATATATTGCAGGTTTTATAAATCCACTAATAACTACTGTTTATGCGGATTTCAGCCTGCAATATATGACATTTACAAAAAACACATAATTATTAAAAATTATTTTACAAAATTTCTATTGCAGATTATCTAGAGTGTGTTTGTTGTATTTTTCTACTTTTTCTTCTTTTCTGCTTTCTTAACAACTGGCTTTCCATCGTTAATATCGAGAAGAATTCTGTCATTGTTTTTAATGTGGCCTTCGAGGTATTCATCTGCCAGAAAATCTTCCAATTCATTCTGGATAGCACGACGAAGCGGTCTTGCTCCATACTGTGGATCATATCCTTTTTCAAGGACATAGTCTGCTACTTTATCAGAGAATTCCAAAGTGAAGCCTGGATTTTTTGAAAGTCTGTCAGAAAGTTCTTTTAACAGCAATTCTACAATCTTCCTCTGTTCTGGTTTTTCTAATGTATGGAATACCATGATACCATCCACACGGTTGATAAATTCTGGTTTAAAGATCTGCTTCACTTCTTCCATTACATGGGACTTCATACGCTCATGATCTTCCTTTGCACTTCTTTCTGTAATAAAACCAAGATTCTTCGGTGCCATGATTCGCTGTGCTCCGGCATTGGAAGTCATAATGATAACAGTATTTTTGAAGTCTGCCTTTCTTCCATTCGAATCGGTAATCTGTCCATCATCAAGTACCTGAAGTAAAATGTTAAATACATCGCCATGTGCTTTTTCAATCTCGTCAAATAAAATAACGCTATATGGATGGCGGCGTACCTGCTCGGAAAGCTGTCCACCTTCTTCATATCCCACATATCCTGGAGGAGAACCAATGAGTTTGGATACGCTATGTTTTTCCATATACTCGGACATATCAACACGGATCATCGCATTTTCATCGCCAAATAATGCCTCAGCAAGTGCTTTGGAAAGTTCGGTCTTTCCTACACCAGTTGGTCCTAAGAACATAAAAGAACCAATTGGCCTTTTCGGATCTTTTAACCCAACACGGCCACGTTTGATTGCTTTTGCAACCATCTTTACTGCCTCATCCTGCCCGATTACTCTTTTCTTTAACGTATCCTCAAGACCAAGCAGACGCTGTGATTCGCTCTGGCTGATACGAGTTACCGGAATCTTTGTCCAGGAAGAAACAACCTCTGCTACATCATTCTCTGTAACATTAACACGGCTGACTGCTTTTTTCTGCTCCCAGACTTTTCTTTGTTCTTCGAGTTTTCCCAGTACTGTTTTCTGCTTTGTATTATTCATTTTGGCCTTGCGCAGATTGCCCTCCGCAAGTGCCTCTTCTTTTCGCTTTCCATATTTATCAAACTGTTCTTCTAATGCCCGCATTTCATCAGACATTGTGTATAAGCCGACTCTCTTTTTAGAAGCAGCCTCATCCATAACATCAATCGCTTTATCTGGAAGAAAACGGTCACTGATATATCGTTCTGATAATTCTACGGCTGCCTGAATTGCTCCGGCAGTATAATGAACATGATGATGCTGTTCGTACTTTTCCTTTAAGCCATTAAGAATTGCAACTGCCTCTTCCTTCGTTGGCTCTTCTACGGCAACTGGCTGAAAACGTCTTTCAAAAGCGGCATCTTTTTCAATATATTTTCGATATTCCTCACGAGTTGTCGCACCGATTAACTGAATCTCTCCTCTGGCAAGAAATGGCTTCATAATATTAGAAGCATCAATCGCGCCTTCTGCTCCTCCTGCTCCAATCATCGTGTGAATCTCGTCAACAAATAAAAGAATATCCCCTCTGGAAATCACTTCTTGAAGGAGTTTTTTAATTCTCTCCTCAAATTCTCCTCTGTATTTAGAACCTGCAATCATTCCTGGAAGATCTAATGTCATTACCTTTTTGTCCCAAAGCATTTCTGGCACTTCTCCACGCACGATCCACTGTGCAAGCCCCTCTACGATTGCTGTTTTTCCGACTCCCGGCTCACCGACAAGACAGGGACTATTCTTTGTACGGCGGCTTAAAATCTGAATCATTCGCTCAATTTCCTGGCTTCTTCCAACAATCGGATCTAACTTCCCTTCTTTTACCCTCTCTGTCAGATCCACACAATATGCTGCGACCATAGAATTCTTTTTTTTCGCCTTCTTTGGTGCAGTAAGTGACTGGAATTCTTTCTGTGCTCTCGTTGAATCTACCCCTGTCGCAACTAAAACATCTACATAAATTTTCTTTAGATTAATATTCATGCCTTTCATCAAACGAAGCGCAATACAATCTTTTTCTTTGATGATCGCAAGTAAAATATGTTCTGTCCCTATCTGCTGTGCATGCATGCGAATTGCTTCTTCTTCGCTTGTCAAAAGAACATGTTCTGCTTTAGGACTGTATCCGAGAAACGTCTGATTCGCATTATCTCCTAATGCTGCTGATTCTCCCAATACTGCCTCTAAAAAATTCTCATAGTTAAGACCATTCTCATAAAGTACTCGTCCAGAAAGAGAATCTGGCTGTGCTAAAAGTCCCAGAATAAGATGTTCGGTTCCTATATATTTCTGGTGGCATGAAGCTGCATCTTGCGCTGCTTTCTCCAATGCCTGGGAAGCATAGTTATTATATTCTGTTCTCATTCCTATCCTCGCTTTCTATTCTTCCTCTTCTATCATAAGAAATGTGTCATACATTTCCTCTACTAACTGTTTCATCTCATCTTTTGTAATCTCTTTGCAGATTGCCTGTGCTACAATCATCTGCATGTATCCATTCACCTTCATCATCTCTTCTGATTTGTCACTAATCTGTACAGAAATGACTGCTCCCTTTCTTCGATCAAGCTTCAGATAGCCTTCTTGGCGCAGCATGGCGTATGCCTTATTCACCGTATGCATATTCACACCAAGTTCTCCTGCTAAGCCACGCACAGAAGGAAGGGAATCCCCCTCATGGAGCTGTTCCTGCGCGATCTGCATGACAATCTGATTGCGAAGCTGTATGTAGATTGCCTCCGGGCTGTTAAAATCAAGTTTTATTCTCATATTTATCATCCCATTCTTTTAAGATATCTTCTGTGTTATATAGACTATATCATATAGCGCAAAAAATCAAGTCCATAAACAAAAAAACGTACAAAATGTATCCTTATCTGACAGTAAAATACATCTTATACGTTTTCTCTCTTTTGATTTTTTAAACATGCTTTAAAATGTATAAAAAAATACTCTAGAGCGTGTTTGAAAAATGCTTTCTGCAAGATGTGCGTTACAATTTGTGGAAAATTCGCCTGAATGAGGGCGGCGTAGTGGGCTACGTCAACTGAATGAAGGCAAAATTTCCCGCAAATTGGGGCGTGCAGATTGCAGGAATGATTTTTCAAACACGCTCTAATACTTATCTGCGAGAAGCTGGCAATATAGAATCTCCAACGCTTCTTTTACTGCGCTGTGACGAACCCCCTGACGATTCCCGCCGTAAAAACAGCGCTTCACTATCGTACGTCCCTTTACACAACATCCAATATAAACCAGCCCTACCGGTTTTTCTTCTGTTCCCCCTCCTGGACCTGCAACTCCTGTTGTAACAACAGAGGCATCCGCTCCCGCTGCTCTTACTGCACCTTCAGCCATCTCTGCCGCTGTCTGTCTTGAGACAGCACCATATTTCTCAAGAGTCTCCTTTTTTACACCAAGCAGCTTATGCTTAGCTTCATTAGAGTAAGTAACATAACTTTCCTTAAAAACTTCTGAAATTCCGTCGGCATTTACAAGCGTGCCTGCTACAAGACCGCCTGTGCAGGATTCGGCAGCAGTTACTGTCATCTTCCTGTGAATCAAAATCCGTGTAATTTTCTTTTCAATTGGTTCTTCTGCCATAATCCGATCGGAACTCATTATTTTTCATTGCCTCCCTCTTTTAACACATCAATGTTCTTTGCAAGATAATCTACTAAAGAAACAATCGTAAGAATTAATGCAATATATATAAGAATCTGCTCAGCGATATGTATTCCTCCAGCATATGCAGGGAAGTTTTCTCCGAGGTTAAGCATCAGTAAAATAATTGCAAACATCTGGAAATTTGTTTTGAACTTGCCCCAATAACTTGCTGCAATAACAACACCGCTATCGCTGGCTACTAAACGGAATCCACTAATAACAAACTCTCTTGCAATAATAACAATAACAATCCATGCAGCGATCTTATTCTGTGCTACAAGACAGATAAACGCAGAAGAAACAAGCATTTTATCTGCAAGTGGATCCATAAACTTTCCGAAATTTGTTACAAGATTATACTTTCTTGCAATATGTCCATCTAAAAAGTCTGTAATACTAGCTGCACAGAACAGTACTGTAGCGATCCATTTAGAACCTGCAACGAAATCTGTTAACAGGAAAAATACAAAAAATGGAATCATAATGATTCTTACAATTGTAAGCTTATTCGGTAAATTCATCGGCATAAATAACATCTCCCATCAAATCATATTCATTTGCTCCCGTAATGCGAACAGGAACGATATCACCGGAAATCAATTCTTCCTCCGCCCGGACAAATACATTTCCGTCTACCTTCGGCGCATCCATATAAGTTCTTCCAATATAGATATCGTCTTCATATAAGTAACCCTCTATTAAAACGGACATTTCATCATCAATTCGACTTGCAGCTTTATCAGCAGAAATCTCCTGCTGTAATGCCATAATCTCATCCCGGCGGCTTTCCTTTACTTCTTCTGTAATCTGACCGTCCATCTCTGCAGCTTTTGTTCCTTCTTCTGCTGAGTATGGGAATACACCAAGTCGGTCAAATTCCATACTGTCTACAAAGTCCACCATATTTTTGAATTCTTCTTCGGTCTCACCAGGAAAACCAGTAATTAAAGTTGTACGAAGAACAATGTCCGGTATTTCTTTCCTTAACTTCTCTACAAGAGAAACTAATTCTGCTCTATTGGTGCGGCGGCCCATACGCTTTAATATCGTATCCTCACTATGCTGAATTGGAATATCAAGATAATGACAAATCTTCTTCTCTTTCTTCATTACAGCAATCAATTCATCCGTAATTTCTTCCGGATAACAGTACAAAATACGAATCCATTCAATTCCTTCGATTTCACAAAGTTTTGTTAAAAGTTCTGGCAGTGCCTTTCTTCCATAACAGTCCATACCATAAACCGTTGTTTCCTGGGCAATAAGAATTAATTCCTTTACCCCGCCCTCAGCAAGCTTTCTTGCTTCCTCTAACAGATCTTCCATTGGGAAACTACGATAATGTCCCCGAATATATGGAATGATACAGTATGTACAGCGCTTATTACATCCTTCTGCAATTTTTAAATAAGCAGTATATCCACCAGTTGTTACTACACGTTTATCTGCTAAGGAAGCAGGAAGCAAATCAATAGAAGGACAACAGTTTACAAAGGACTTCTCCTTGGGTTCTTCTACTGCAGCTTCTTTCTGTGATGCCTCTGCCTCAGCAAGAATCTCATCAAGAATCGGAACAATCTCTGTATATCCCGTTGTTCCAATTACTGCATCCACTTCTGGAATCTCCTGCTGAATCTCATCCTGATACCGCTGTGCCATACATCCTGTTACAATAAGTGCCTTGAGTCTGCCCTTTTTCTTCCATTCTGCCATCTCGAGAATCGTTTCTACACTCTCTTCTTTCGCATCATGAATAAAACAGCAAGTATTTACTACAATCGCATCTGCCTCGGACTCTTCCTGTGCCACACGGTATCCCGCTTCATTTAAAAGTCCAAGCATCTTTTCACTATCTACGAGGTTCTTGTCGCATCCTAGTGATACAAATAATACATTTTTCATCGGTTATTCATCCTTAACGCTGCTTCTACGCAGTTATTCATTAACATGGCGATTGTCATCGGGCCTACTCCTCCTGGAACAGGAGTAATCGCAGAAACTTTATCTACTACCTTATCATAATCAACATCACCACAAAGTTTATTCTCTTCATTTCTGTGGATTCCTACATCAATTACGACAGCCCCATCTTTTACATAGCTGTCATCAAAGAATTTTGGCTTTCCAATCGCAGCTACTAAAATATCTGCTCTCTGGCATACTTCTTTTAAATTTTTTGTATGAGAATGGCAGATTGTTACCGTTCCATTCTCTCTTAAAAGAAGCATGGACATCGGTTTACCAACGATATTGCTGCGCCCAACAACAACGCAGTCTTTTCCATCAATAGAGATGCCGGAACGTTTTAATAACTGGATAATTCCTGCTGGAGTACAAGATACAAAGCCTGGCTCTCCTGTAGATAAAGCACCTACACTCTGTGGATGGAATCCATCAACATCCTTTGCTGGAGAGATTGCCTGAATAATCTCTTTCTCGTCCATATGTGCAGGCACTGGAAGCTGTACAAGAATACCATTCACATGATCATCCTTATTCAGACGACTAATTAAACTAAGCAGTTCTTCCTGTGTTGTCTCTTCTGGAAGCTCATAAGCCTGTGACTCAATTCCAATATACGCACATGCTTTCTTTTTATTATTCACATATACGCTTGATGCAGGATCACTTCCTACCTGAATTACAGCTAAACATACAGAAATGCCTTCTTCTTTTAACAGCTTTACCTGTTCTTTTAATTCCTCTTTAATATCGGAAGATATCTTTTTTCCATCAATTCTTAAAGACATAGTATCTCCTCTTTTCTTCATTTATTATGTATTTATACATAGATATTGTACCTATTTAAAATCAAAAAGTAAACACATTAACGATATTTATCTTCACTTTAAATAGCCACAAGATATTTAATAATACAACAAATTTTTCATTTCGTAAAGTCCTGCCGCCAGTTCTTTACAAATTCTTTGCAATTTTTATAAATATTCCTCAAAATAGGATTCTAACTGTTCTGAAGACATTAATACTTTCCGCGGCTTTGTTCCTTCTTCCGGACCCACGATTCCTGCATCCGAAAGCTGATCCACTATTCTTGCTGCTCGATTAAATCCAATCTTAAACATTCGCTGCAGCATTCCAATGGAAGCCTTGTCTTTTTCAATAACAAAGCGGGCTGCTGCTTCAAAATATTCATCTCTTTCCTGAGAAACCGCACTGCTCTTTAATTTATTTTCAATTTTTTCAGTTACTTCTGTATCGTATACTGCCACATCTTCATTTTCTTTTAAAAATGTAACCACATCGCTAATCTCATTATCGGAAATAAAAGCCCCCTGCACACGCACCGGTTTAGAGTATCCTGCCGGATAAAAGAGCATATCTCCCTTACCAAGAAGCTTTTCGGCTCCATTCATATCAATAATTGTACGGCTATCTACACCAGAAGAAACAGAGAATGCAATTCTTGATGGTACATTTGCCTTAATAAGCCCCGTGATAACATTAACCGATGGACGTTGTGTTGCAATAACCAGATGAATTCCTGCTGCTCTTGCAAGCTGTGATAATCTTACAATAGCATCTTCTACTTCTCCAGGAGCCACCATCATAAGATCTGCAAGCTCATCGATAATAATGACAATCTGTGGCATTTTTTTTATAGTTTCTGGATCAATCTCTCCAGATTTCTGAAGTTCCCTTACCTTTTTATTGTAACCTTCAATATTACGAACACCAGTTTCTGTAAACTTCTTATAACGATTTGTCATTTCTGCTACAGCCCAGTTTAATGCTCCTGATGCCTTTTTCGGATCAGTAACAACTGGAATAAGCAGATGTGGAATTCCATTGTAAATACTTAATTCTACCATCTTAGGATCAATCATGATAAGCTTGACTTCTTCCGGTGCTGCCTTATATAAAATGCTCATAATCAAAGTATTGATACACACTGACTTACCAGATCCTGTCGCTCCTGCAATTAATAAATGTGGCATCTTGGCAAGATCTGTTACTACGGTCTTTCCTCCAATATCTTTTCCAACTGCAAAAGCCAATTTGGATTTAAATGTTTTAAATGTCTGACTTTCTATCAAATCCCTAAAATGTACGGTCTGATTATGTTTATTCGGAATCTCAATTCCAATTGCTGCCTTTCCCGGAATCGGTGCCTCGATTCGGATATCAGATGCTGCAAGATTCAGCTTAATATCGTCTGTCAGAGAAAGAATCTTACTTACCTTTGTTCCCTGTTCCGGGAACATCTCATATCTCGTAACAGAAGGGCCACAGCTTATATCTGTAATTGTCACATTCACTCCAAAACTTTTTAATGTCTCATACAGTTTCTGCGCTGTTTCCTGTAAATACTGCTGCTGGCCAGAGGAGTGTCCCTGTTCTTCTTTTATAAGAAGACTTGCGGGAGGAAACAGGTAATCTTTTCCTTCTGCTTTCTTTCTATCTGGAACTACTTCTTTGCTTTCTACAGATGATACTTTCTGAGCTGTTTCTTTCTTAATGGTATCTTGCCTTGCCATTTGCTTTTCTTGAATGGCAATATCCCTATCGTTAACTTCCGAAGCATTATCTTTTGCTTCTGTATCTCTTTGCTTTATCTCAGCCCCATTTTTCCAGATTCTGCTCTCCTCATTTTCTTCCTGTTTTTCCTTCATATCCTTTACTGCTTCTATCTCAGGGACTTCTTTCTGTTCAATCGCCTGATCAGCCGCATCCGGATAAACATTTTCTTCCGAAATGGCTTCTGCCTCAGATACAATACTTTCAGAAACTTCTTCTATCAAACTACCCAAATCTTCATTGATTCGGATTTCTTCTGGCAGTGAAGTATGGAATGCTCCCTTTTCTTTATATGGTGGGGCATAGCTTTCTTCTTGCACTTCTAAAGTACTCTCTTGTGCCTGTTCTGAAATTAATGAGGTATTTTCCTCTGGGAATGTAAACGCACTGAAATCTAACTTACCTTTAAATGGTTCTGTCTTCCCATCCTCTTCTGTGAATGGATAAATCTGCGGATGAAGTTCCCTTACACAATCCTTTCTTTTCACCTCATCAGAGGAAGTAAACACCGGAACATTCACCTTTATATTTTTTATTGTTTTCTCTTGTTCTGCTGACGTAGATGGCTGCTTTTTCGGGTTCTTTTTCTCCTTCTTTTCTTCTAGTTCTTTCACCTTTTCTTCGCATTGTTTTGCTCTTTTCTTATCCGAAGTCTTCTTATAGCCACTCTTCATCTTCAAAAATGAAGTCGCCTTATCTGAAGATTCCTCTTCCTCTTCTAAATTGATCAATCTGTCTTCTGCTGCTGCCGCTTCTCTTTCTAAACGCCGTTTCTCGGCAGACTTTTCCCACTCTTCTTTTGAAGCCCGCACATTCTTAACCATCTTTTTAAAGAAAGAAACAAAAGATCTTTGTGTCAGCAAAATACATGCGAGCAAAAATACACAGATAAGAACAACCATCGCTCCTGCTGTTCCAAATCCCTCTCTTAATAAAAGCGCAACTCCGCCCCCGATAATTCCTCCTGTTGCATGATTATTAATCGCCACAGAAAATAAATCATGCACTGTCACTGTCGTATCTTTATATAACAACTGCGATACGGCCGATACTTCCATCAAAATGACAAATCCCGCACCACACTTCTTCATTGCCAACGTACTGTAATCATTGGCAACCAAAATTGTTATACCAAGGAAGAAAAATACCGGCATAACAAACTGGGCACAGCCAAAAATACCAAAAAAGAAGCTGGCCAGCCATTTTCCAATCAATCCACAATGTCCAAAATTACTAAACATCATAAGAACGACCAGACCAAAAGCAACAACCAACGTAATCTCACTGCTCATCGGAATTCCTTCTGCCTTTTGGGATGCGTTTTTTCTGGTTCCCGAAGTATGATTTTTCGCTGTAGTTTTTCTGGTCACATTATTCTTTGTTGTGACTTTCTTTGTTGTTTTTCGTTTTATCTTATTCTCGTTTGTTTTATTACTTGCCATACATAACACCTTTATTTTCTAAGTTTGATATCTTTATCATCATATCACAAATACCGTCAGAAAAAAAGATGCGTTCTTAAAATAAATAACACATTTTTTCTTCTATCATTTTTTCTCCTGTCTTTTCTTCCTGCTTCTTTCAATCTCCTGATGCAGCCAGAAAAGCGCTTCAGAAACACCACCAACTTCATCAATAATTCCTTCTTCCACCGCCATTTTTCCTACAAGAATTGTTCCTAAATCTTTTACCATCATCCCCTGACGTATCATCATTCTTTCCAGCCTGCTTTTCGCAACTCCTGTATGTGCTTCTACAAATGTAACAATCCTATCCTGTATCAGCCGAAAGTATTCAAATGTCTGCGGCGCACCAATAATCGTACCATTCAGTCGTACTGGATGCAGAATCATCGTTGCCGTCGGTGCAATAAATGTTCGATCTGCCGCTACTGAAAGAGGTACTCCAATAGAATGACTATCTCCAATCACAAGAGAAACCGTCGGTTTTTTGATAGATGCAATCATTTCTGCTGCCGCAAGGCCACAGGAACAATCGCCTCCCACCGTATTAATCAGGAGAAATAATCCATCTATCTCCTGATTATCCTGTACTTGGGTAAGAAGCGGTAATAAATGTTCATATTTTGTCGTCTTTATTCTGTCTGATGATAAATGATGCCCTTCTATCTCACCGATAACAGATAAAAATAAAATATGATGCCCCGTCCCGTTATTCTCCAGTAATACTTCTCCAAGTTCTAGTAAACTTTCTAATTGCGTATTCATGAGTATCCTCCTTTATATTTTCATGTGCTTCCGAAATCTTTTACACCTGTAGCATGTTTCAAACACGCTCTAATCTTATAAAACGATTTTTCCGAAAGCAGCTTTCCCTTTAGCATGCTCATTTTGAAAGAAAAAACACCTAAGAATTATATCCTTTTTTAATAATTCCTGGGTGTTTTATCTATTTTTAATCCTGTGTGAAAATATTCTTTAGAGCGTGTTTGAAAAATGCTCTAGACTTCCGTTTGTCTCTAAAGCTTTTATTCCTTTAGAATAAATCTCCTGCAGCTTTCCATCTTTTTGCATAAAAAGCCGATGTTCATTTTGAAAACGATGGCTTGTTTTAAGAACCTTCCAACTTTTAAATGTTTCTTTGTGCTGCTTATAATATTCCTTATCTGCAACGAGTATCTGTGTATTACCAGCCTCAATATCTGAAAGTGCTTCTTTTACAGACAAAAATGGAACTGCCCGCCCCTTATAACGATTTGCAAGATATTTCGCAAATACTTCCTCTTCTGTATCGGCAGGTGCTGCAATACTGTTATCTTTTATTTGTTTTAAAGTCGAAATGTTAGAACTTTTTGGCGCTAAAACACAAATATTAGATGTGTAGAATGACTTACTTGCCAAAATATTCTTACCTGAGGATGCATTTGTCGCTCCGATAAAGCCATCTATAGACTTCTTAGAAAGATTTTCATTATAAGAAGATGCATCTACAGGAACAAATTTATAAGTAAATGGTTCTCCTTTTGCCATTGCTGCAACAAAATCTGCATAGTATCCTTTTGGCAGTCCATCTTCTTCGTAATAATATGGTGCATTATCATCTATCACGCCGATATAATAATCTACCTTTGTCTCTGCCTCTTGCTTAGTGCCCCCTAATGTGCATCCTGTCAGAAGAAATAAGAATACTAACAGCATGATACTAACAGGTATCCTCTTCTTTTTTCGCATGGTGTTCCTCCCTGTCTGCTTTCCGATTTACAATCCTAACTCTCTACGATAAATTGCGATGCGGTTTTCAATTTCCTGCAATTCCTGCTCAATTTCCCTGATCCGTGCCTTACCTTTTTCCATATCAATTGCTGTTTCCTTCACAACTTTTGTAATGTAACGGGGAAGATTAAGATTATATTCATTTTTTTCTATCTCATCCCTCTCCACACAGGCACACAATCCAGGAATTGTCTTTCTCTCACTCCAAAGCTGATCTATAGTATCTATCTGTTCCTTATCAAGACTTTCTATCTCCGAGCAGTCAAAAAACAAGATATCTTTTCGTTCTCGATTCATCTGGAAAAATAAAATTGCCTCGGCCTGCCCTATAGAGTGAAATATGGAATCCGGAAGCAGCATTATTGTATCAAGACAATTCAATTCTTCCACAAGATACTTACGAATTTGCGCTTCTCTTCCTTCCCGGTAAAGCATCGCACCAGGAAAAACTGCCGCCAAAAATCCATTCTCTTTTAAACAAGAAATTGCTGTCAGTAAAAATGGAAATTCCCCCTTCGTTCCAGCATAAAACTGTTCTTTTCCAAGAGAAAGTTTTGGTGAAGCTATATATTCTCCTGCTTCTACACCTTCTGGCATAAAAATAAGGATATTATCTGCTCCATCTGGCAAATCTCTGATTGCTCTCCAGTCCTTTTTCATGAAAAGATGTAGGGAATCTAATGGAATTCCTCTCATATAACATACAATCGTAAAAATATCAATATATTCCTGTTCCTTTGTATAGCCATAAATCTCTATATTTTTTTCTGTACTTATAATGGAAGATGCCAAAATACCATACTGAAATTCTGGAAATAAAACTTTACATTTTCCTTTTTTCTTATGAAATCGCCTGCAAAAAAACTTATGATACAGTTCGCTTAGTTCTTCCGATATATAGGTATCTTTTTTTAACTTTGCAAATTCTGCAATCAGCAAAATAAATAGTTTTGGATACTGCCTGAGCAATTCTTCTTTACAATCCCAGCCATCAATTTTTTTTAGAAATTTACGAAAAAATCTTGCATAACTTTTTTGTTTTTCTAAAGAATGTACTCTTTCAAGGCTTTTATAAAATGAAAATTCTGTAAGTTGAAAATCTTTATTCAAAAGATGTAAAAAAGAGGAAGCGGATTCCATAAATTTTAAAAAGGAAGCTACCTGAAGCTTTCCACGTATTGCCATCTTCACTAATTCACCCGGCTTATAAGCCTCTTCTAGTGAGTCACCATGTTTTAAACAAAGATACTGATAAAATAAGAGGAACACACAACTATCTCTGTATTCCTCAAATGTCAGACCCGGATGACTCTCACTTAAAATTGACAAAAATTCATATTGTAACTGTTTTTCGTCCATCCGTTTCCCCTTTTATAATTTTTCTAAATGGTGCATCATTTCTTCTGTCAGAACTGCCTCTTCTAAACGCATCTTTTCCATAAGAAGTACTTTTTTCCGCTTCTGATAATAGTACAGCTTACCAATTGACATCTGCGTTGATAAATTCGGACACTCAATCATCAATTGACGAATCATGTGTACAGATAATACCTTAACTGAAGAGTTTCCCTGAATGGCAATCATCCGTTGCCTTTTTATCTCTGGATGTTCATTAAAATACCATGCAAAGTAATAGGGATCCATTATCCCATTCTGAAATTCTATCGAAACAAAATTGGATGGGATAATCTTGCCCTCATGCTGTTTCTCCAGTACGGCAGCACGATGGAAGGAGGTCAGTCCGATTACGATGCTATGCTCTTTTGCCAGATTTAAATTCTTCACCTTTTTTTTATCAACCAAAGCCGTAGGAACTTCATAATCCCACACTCCATTTTCCTCGTCAATTAACTGACTAATCGTAAGAATGGGATACTCTGCTCCCTCACTTAATATCTTTGGCTTTATCCTATTCAGTACAACACCATGCGTAATCTGGCTGATTTGTTCTAAAAGGAACTCCAACCTCACTGCCCCCTCGTAAAAATAATTTATTTGATAATCTCGCGAAGTGCCAGATTAATTCTTCCCATCTTATCAATTTCAAGAACTTTTACTTTTACTTTATCACCGATATTAACAACATCTTCTACTTTCTCTACTCTTTCTTTAGAAAGTTTAGAAATGTGAATCAGGCCATCCTTATTTGGAGCTAACTGTACAAATGCACCGAAGTTCATAATACGAACAACTTCTCCCTCATAAATCTTGCCTGCTTCTACAGGTTCTACGATAAGACGAATGATTTCCATTGCTCTGTCGATCATTACCTGATCTACACCACAGATATCTACTCTTCCCTCATCATTAATATCAATCTTAACGCCTGTCTCATCAATGATTGCGTTGATTGTCTTTCCCTGTTTTCCGATAATCTCGCTGATCTTATCTGGATCTACATGCATCTGCATAATCTTTGGAGCATATTCTCCAACGTGGTCTCTCGGTGTAGAGATTACTGGTTCCATAACATCAGTAAGGATATGTTCACGAGCTTCTTTTGTACGAGAAATTGCCTCACGGATAATATCTGGTGTTAAACCGTGAATCTTGATATCCATCTGAATTGCTGTAATACCATCATGTGTACCGGCAACCTTAAAGTCCATGTCTCCGAAGAAATCCTCAAGGCCCTGAATATCTGTTAATACGATGTAATCATCATCGCTGTCTCCTGTTACAAGACCTGTAGAAATACCTGCAACTGGTTTCTTAATAGGTACACCTGCTGCCATTAAAGATAAAGTAGATGCACAGATACTTGCCTGAGAAGTAGAACCGTTAGATTCTAATGTTTCAGAAACAGTACGAATTGCATATGGGAACTCGTCCTCACTTGGAAGTACTGGAACTAAAGCTCTCTCTGCTAATGCCCCATGACCGATCTCACGACGTCCCGGGCCACGGCTAGGCTTTGTCTCACCTACGGAGTAGCTTGGGAAATTGTAGTGATGCATATATCTCTTAGAAGTTACATTTGCATCAAGGCCATCAATCTTCTGTGCTTCAGATAATGGAGCTAAAGTTGTAATTGTCATGATCTGAGTCTGTCCACGAGTAAACATACCTGAACCATGTACTCTAGGTAAAAGATCAATCTCTGCAGCTAATGGACGAATCTCGTTAATAGCACGGCCATCTGGACGCTTATGGTCTTTTAAGATCATCTTACGAACCGTCTTTTTCTGGAACTTGTATACTGCATCATCAATTAATGGAAGCCAGTCTTCGTGTTCTTCTGCGTAACGTTCTTCTAACTTCTCTTTAATCTGACGGATATTCTCCTCACGAACCTGCTTTACATCTGTAAATACTGCCTCTTCCATAGCTTCTGGAGTGATGAAATCTACCATATCATTCCATAAATCTTCTGGAGTGTCTACATGTTCGTATTCATGTTTCTCTTTTCCGCATTCTTCTACGATACGATCGATAAACTTAATTACTTCCTTATTTACTTCATGTGCCTTGAAGATAGCTTCAATCATCTTATCTTCTGGAACTTCATTCGCACCAGCTTCAATCATGATTACTTTCTCTGCTGTAGAAGCAACTGTAAGTGCAAGATCAGAAACTAACTGCTGGTCTGCTGTAGGGTTTACGATAAATTCTCCATCAATAAGACCGATTCTTGTTCCGGCGATAGGACCATCAAATGGAATATCAGAAATAGATGTTGCAACAGAAGCGCCAAGCATTGCTGTTACTTCTGGAGAACAATCAGGGTCTACTGCCATAACTAAGTTATTCAGAGTTACATCATTTCTGTAATCTTTAGGGAATAATGGACGCATTGGACGGTCAATAACACGGGATGTAAGAACTGCATGTTCAGATGCCTTACCCTCTCTCTTATTAAATCCTCCAGGAATCTTACCTACTGCGTACATCTTCTCCTCAAATTCAACACTAAGAGGGAAGAAATCAATTCCTTCTCTTGGCTTCTCTGAAGCTGTTGCTGTGGATAAAACCACTGTATCACCATAGCGCATAAGTGCGGCACCATTGGCCTGCGCTGCCACTTTTCCGATTTCAACTGTCAGTGTTCTTCCTGCCAGTTCCATAGAAAACTGTTTTACCATTACTTAAACCTCCTGAAAAAATATATTTATCTAATGAGGGAAGGTTTCCGAAACCACTGAAAAAAGCACTGTTTCCTCCAATGCTCTTTTCAGAAGTCTCGGGCACATCCTTCCCATAGTCATAAATTATGACCTAATCTTTACTATTCTATCACAGGATAAAAAAAACTGCAATAGTTGAGGTTACTATTTAATTCATTAAGAGAGAGACGCCCAGGAAGAGAACCGATAGCCTATATTTGTGTCTTTAGTCGCTACGAGAAATCGTCTTCTATGAAAAGGCCGACATTAAAAGTTATTGATTTTGACTCAGTTGTACAAAACACAAAGTCGTCAAAATCAATAATTTTAATGTCGGCCTTTTCTAACATTTTACTACAGTCTCGTAGCTCCGAGGCCACAAATATAGGCTATCAGTTCTCTTCCCGGGCTGTCTTTGGCTGAATTTTGTTTGAATTAAGATAGTGGTTGCGAGGATTTGGGTGAGCGGGCAGAAGTTTTCTGCTTGCTCTGAAAATATTGTAGATAGATATTTTTTATCCCAGTTTGATTCGTTTATCTTTTATTGTAAGCTGCTAACAGATTATTCCTAAACTATTATTACTGATTGGATACTACACTGGATTTCAAGTAAATTTGGTGCAATTATTATATTATTTTCCGCAATATTTATAAAATCAAATTTTAAATGCCGATTTTTTCATTTTACTATTACATATAGGCAGGTCAAATCATATTCCATATTCCCAGTCATTCTCGAGTAAGCAGAAGACATCAGCTTCTGTCCCCAAATCTCCTCCCCCTGTTTAATTCATCTTCTCCAGCCACAGCACAGAAGCCATTGCTCCCAATAAGGCATATTTGTGGTCTCGGAGCAAATGTTGGATGCGAGCGCATAAAGCGAACATTCAACACGCCGCGACTAAAATCACAAATATGCCTTATTGGGAGCAATGGCTTCGTCTGTTGTTTCTTAATGAATTAAATAGTAATTATGTAAGATGTTTCGGTGTTCCTGCCTGTGCGTAAATGGATATTTTTTCGCGTTCTCTCTTACGAATTCTTTCTGCACATTCCTTAATCTTATGGCAGATCCACATATAAGCAGTTGTTCCTTCTCTGTAGTCAGCTTCTGCATACATATTAATTCGTCCGTCCACCCTCATCTGTTCCACCTGCCGCATGGCTTCCATATCTCCATGTGGATAGATGGCAAAGGTGGCACCCTGATTTTTATTGACAAGAGAAAAGGCTGGAATATCACTTGGTCCGTCTGCGACATAAATCATGTTACGAAAAGGAACTCTTCTAAGCTCTTCTGGCATCTTCGTATTTACTTCAACTCCTTCATGGCGGTTAACTCCTTTATTGATTTCAAACAAAGCTCTCGTTTTACTGGTATTATCAATCGTATATCCAATCTCACTTATGATTTTTTCTCCATTTTCTATCTCTTCTTCTATCAATTCGCAGCCCCAGATTCCTTTTACATACTGTACAACTACAGAGCCTTTTATCACCTGGCTGAGTCCGGTACTTACGATATAATGTTCTACTTTAATATCATATTCCTGATAAATAGAATCTTCTTCAATTAACTTTCTCGTCTCTTCAAAAATTTCGGGAACCCCTTCATAAAAATGAAGATTCTTTCCAAAATCATAAAGCATCGCATTATTCAGTCCTTTAAAGATTCCCTTTTTGGCATAACAAATAAAATGATTGAGATAAATCGTATCAGGATTCACTCGAACCCCCTGCTCTACTCTGTATTTTTCCGGCAGAGAATTAACTTCTCTCCAAAATACAGAAGAATCCACTCCATAATGTTCAAAAATCGGTTCTTCCATATATCCATTAACTAAAGTCTTATCAAAATCCCAGACAACTGCGATAATATTTGCCATTCGGTTCTCCTTTCTGCTGAACTTGCTATAATTACTCTTCTAAAATATAGTATAGCACAAAATTCTGATTTGTGAGGCTGCAAAACAGACGAACTCCTGAAGCTAAATTGGTATGCTCCCTTTTAGGTAGACAGTTAAAAAAATAAAACTGTTTATCTGA
>ERZ824473.1414-NODE-1414-length-34354-cov-14.319776_pt1 | contig 34354 bp, 33 predicted proteins | sample MGYA00519874_ERZ824473 | MGnify/ENA primary metagenome ERZ824473 (study PRJEB31778, sample SAMEA3449151) | human gut metagenome | biome: human gut; feature: human-associated habitat; material: faeces | place: United Kingdom | collected 2010/2012 ... | reverse complement strand
TTCCGGATGGCATTCTGGTTGAGCTGGCTGTTCATGCTGTAATATACTTCATTGTGCGTATATTTAAAGACAGCATCAAGTACGTTGTAAGTCAGAAAACATTCCTTTGATGCGGGATATGGAAAATGTTTTGGCTCTTTCGGTTGTTTCTCAGACAGTCTTTGATTGTATTTTTCGAGGTCTTTCTGATACTTTGAATCTTTCACCTTGTTTGCTTTCTGAATTCCCGTAAAGACGTCATGCAACACTTCAACTTCATTCGGAGTCCGTAGCTCTGGCGACTTTTTAATTCCCGTCATTGTATTGCGGATATAGAAATTTGCAGTATTATACATACGTCTGGCATCTGTGGTGTTTGTCAGGAAATACTGACAGAATACAGGATCTTTTTGTTTTTTGGGGTTGAATGTCATTCTCCAAGTACGCATTGTACTGTTCCTCCTTTCTTGATACTTGGCTGAAATAAAAAATAAAATCCGTCCTGACGCATTCATCCTCTGGCAACTAAAGTTGGCCGAGGTTTTCTGCTAGAATTCGATAAAGTTTTTTCCATGCTGATTTTAAGCTCGAAACCATCATGACAGAAACCATATTTTTCTGATAGAGCCTCTGAAACCTCATATAAGAAATCTTCGTTATAATCCAAATCTTCGTTTGGATCATACTGAGATAAATTAATATTAAGATCTAAAGCATTAACCTTATCAGGCAATCCTACCATAACATCATCGGATTTTACACCCCAATCATTAATGATCAGCGTTGATTTATTTTCTTTAATTTTTAGTTCCCAATTCTTAATCATACTTTCTTTCTCCTTAAATACAAATCATATGAATAATATCATTTTCCGGTACGGGCATTTTTCGTTCATGACGATCTAAATCTCTTTGACCCCATTCATCGATGAAATCATCCTCAACCTCTGATCTCTTTGGTTTGTTATCATACTCAAAGATATAATCATCATCAATAAGATCATCATTATCATTGACTCTTTGAACTTTTGCGTAGAATAAAGGAAATTCTTCATCTTCTGCTTTTCCAATTACATACTTTACTTTTTCCGCTTTCCATTCTGTCTTCCATTCATCAAGCTTGATGCACTTATACCCATCAATTTTAATTTGCTTTTCATTTTTCATAATGTATTCCTTCCTTACCAATAATTTTGTCGTTTGACAATATCCTTGCAAATCATGCTTGCCAGAAAATCGTCATTTTCACATAACTCTTTCAAATTTTCTCTTATATCATCATAAGATTTTGAAAATTCTTCGTAAGCATAGTCAATTATTTCTAATCGCTTTTCTAATGATTTGATAAACCTTTTTGTGCTTTCGATTTCTTCTGATACTTTTTGCTTAATTTCTTCCAAAGTATTTGGATTATCCTTATTACCACAATCAATATAATTTCTAAAATATCGATTTTGGGTAAACTTTGTATCAACTTCAAGAATGTATCCTCGAAAAGATTCTTTCCTTTTATATGTTGCATTGGTGAAATTTTTTGACATGCTTTTAAAAGGGGTTCCATCTTTTTTCGTTAAATATGTGACATTTTCCCATGCTTCCAGACTTGCTTTATTTTCCTCAATATAATCTTTCAAATCTCTTTTAATACTATCCAGGCTCATATTTATTGCCAACCTTTCCTATAATTTTTTTGATTCAATACAATAAATTCTTTGATATACAAAAAGTACAAAAACAAATAATAATTTTTCATCTGTTTTTGTACCATATTTAATATAATATATATCAAAATTAAGCAGTTACAATCTGCCAAACATGAACCTCTTCTCCATTAATATAGAGAATAGCTTCTTCATTATCGCAGTGTGATGATTTCATCCATTCCGGATCAATACCGTTTAAAAACATTTCTTGATACTCAATCTTTCGTTCATATTCAAAATTAAGTTTTTTACAAGCTTCTTCTTTTGTGTTATATTTTCCAACAACATCAATAGAATATCCGTCTGTATGAATTAATAAAACTTTCATCGTAAATAAGCGAAGGATACCCTAACCTCTCTAAGGTCGGGGATGAATTCGCTCTCGCCATCAGGCGAGCCTCCTTTCTGTTAAATAAGATCTTCTTGTTTCTACTAATCTCAACTTTTTGTAGCTGATACTTCCTTTGTTGATTTTTTCTCCGTTCAGATCACGGATATCAAAATATCCGCTCTTTCTTCTGCCAAAGATAAAATAGTCTTTTCCCTGATACCTTACTTTGTCAAACTCTGGGCGATTCTCACCAAAAAAATCAAAATAAACATAGTCACTGTTCATGCACTCCTGAATCAGAGTGCATTTCAGACTAATTTACATTTTATCAGTGAATTTTGATTTACACATTTTGTATTTCCTCCTTTCTTTTGTAAAAATAAAAATGGACATAAAAAGAAGCAGATACAAAATATCTGCTAAACTTTATCCCCAAATGATTGGTTATGAAATTTCTATTGATTTTTTATCCTAAAAAAAGTTCAGAGTTTTTCCGTTAAAACTCCAAAGTCTAATAAAAAATACATTAGTATTATATCATATTCAGAAAAAATTATAAAGATTTTGTCGCAAAAAAAAGAAGCAGACACATAAAATATGTATCTGCTCCAAAAATTAATTTCTAGCTATTCTCATTCAAGACAAAATCTTCTCCATATAATGGTGGCATTACTTTCGAGTTAGAATATAACATTCATCATTTGAATTTTTTATTATTCCAGTTTCAACATTGTATTTTTCATGTTCTGCTATTCTCATTATATCAACAAAATCAAGATTACATATTAATGCTTTCTTTTTAGAAATACAAAATTCATTTGCTTTTATTGAGTAAATTCCTAATACATTTGCAATCTTTTTTAAATCACTTGCATCCATGGAATCAGTTAATTTAATATATGGAACACCAGAAGCATTATAATATAAACTGGTGAAAATTTTCATATGATGAAATATATCTCCAATCTCATCTTTCTCTGTAAGTTTGTATTTTAAATGTTTACTTTCTGCAATGTTTTGTTCCATGATTTTCTTGCTTTTTAACAGATAGTTTTCAAATTTTTCATCTGTCATTAAATAAAATAATGATTCAAAATCGTCCTTATTTTCTACATCAAGGTACAATTTTAATATATCATCAGAAATTCCACTAACTTGAAAGTCTGCTGCTTCCATAATATCTGCTAAAATCGTATCTGCATCATGAATCATCCCATCTGGCTGTTTTGTCGATAAATCCAAAACCTGTTCTGTTAATTCCTTTACCGTTCCTTCAAAGTCTGTAGGCTCTTTTTCAGAAACATCTTTAGATTCCGCTACATTTTTAGATTTGTTTTCTATAATATTTTGTTTCATAATCTCCTGGCTTTTTAACAGATAATCTTCAAATTTCATATCCGTCATTACATAAAATAACGATTTGAAATCTTCTTTGTTTTCTGCTTCCAGATATAATTTTAAAATATCATTAGAAATCCCTTCGGTCTGAAAATCAACTTTTCTCACACTATCCTCTAAAATTGTATCTGCATTATGAACTGCTCCATCTGGCTGTCTTAGTGACAAATCCATAACATCTTCTGTCAATTCTTCTATCATTTTTTCAATATCTGATGTCTCTTCTTTTAAAATATCATTGCATTCTCCTGCATTAATTGCTTCTTCTTTGCAGCTCCAAAGTTCCTGATTGAATCCACTTTCATTTTTCCACTCTGTGAACAAATCATCGAATGTTCTGCCAACTATATATTTATCATCATAATATTCGTCCATGGACTGCATCAAATCTCTCAGGGAATACCCATGATCCATCATCCATTTTAACTGATAGTTTTCATAAGAAATTTTTGAATCATTTGTTTTGTATAATGGAATCTCCCTTCTTCCTTTTCTACTATACGCATCTTCAAAATATACCATCGTAGGTTTATCAGAATCTGCATTTTTAATAAAGAAACTTCCGAGATCACCTTTTATATTGTATAAACCACGCACGGATTTACTTTTCTCTAAACACATAAAATTTTTATGTATTGGAAATCCTTGTTCACTTGCAATTTTTCTAACCTGTTTCAGTATAATGTTTTCTAATTCTTTTCTCATAATTTTTCTCCTTTTTTATAAAATTTGTTACAGTTCTTTGATTGAGATTCTTGGGATCCAGTCTTCCTCTACTGCTTTAATCTTGTCCTTTGGGACACAAGACAGTAAAGCTGAATCTTTCGCTAATGCCATGTCAATGATCCAAAAATCTTCTCCATTCTGCATTACATCAATGGACCACTGCCCTCTTAAATCTAAAAATGGCAACAGTTTCATGATCTCTCTTTGAACTTTCTCTTTGTTCTTCTCGTATCGTTCCATTAATGTTTTCTCATGTGCTGCATAGATCACATAGTCATGCATCATATCTGGATTATTCGCATCCGCTTCTTTTCCAAATCGCTTTTTCATGACATCCGGATCCCAGTATGGATTGATCCCTAACACTTCTTTTGTATCTGCATCAATAAATACACGATATTCTGTATGTAGTGGTAATCCTTTGTAGATGCATGGATTGTTTTCTTTATCCTTAATGAATTCTCTAACGACCCACTCATTTGTTGTTGCTGCACCATATATACTTGGCTGGTTTCTTCCAGAAAGATCATAGTGTGCAAAACAACTTGCCTGAAAACTGATGAATAGTAAATATTCTCCGATCTCTTTGACTTCTTTTGCGTCATGAATATGAGCATTCCGAAAATCAAATTTAGAAGAAAAAACACCAGTTTTGATAAAGTATTCTTTCGTTTCGTCTAATTCAAAAGCTTTCTGGCAAAATTGATCAATGATCTGAAAAGTCGTAGATGACAATTCTGTATATTCCATTCGACTCATTTGTAATACCGGCAATGGAACTTTCATGATCTTTGTCTTTGGCAGCTGAAAGAAATCAGAATAAAAAATCGCATTTACTAATCGTGGAAACCAGTTTCCTATGGAATTCTGACAACGATCTAAAATTGCATAGCTGATTCCATCCAGATCTAACATATCTAATCCCTGACGAAAATGGTCATAAAGAAACCTTTTTTTTCGTGGATCTTTTGTATTCAGATACTGCTGATATTGCTCTAACAATGCATCTCCCGTACCATCAGAAAGACTTTTTTTAACATATCGTCCAGTCAGATCAGGTCTTAACTCTTTTGGCAGCTCATTGATTTCTTCAAGTGTTACTTCTGAGTTTTCTGGAACTTTAACTGTTCTCGTTTGATTGCAAGAATAGATATTTCCATATGTAAATCCTGGTTTTCCGTCATATTCATAAATGAGGGCTTGATCTAAAAGCTCATTCACAATCCGGTCAATCAAATCTTGAACTTTTCCTTTCTCAGGTACATCCTGTTTTGGATTTAAACTTGCAGCCTGCTTTGCATTGACTTTGAAAAGGTTGTCGCTGATCGGCTCATTCATGGAATGTAGCTGATAGGATTTTTCAAATGCCTTTAATGCTTCTGGCGTAACTCTTAACATTTCTGCGAGTTTTTCTTTGGATATAATTGCTTTTTTCAGATCTTTATTAAAAATATTTGATAAATCTAACATTAAATTTTTCCTTTCTACTAAATAAAATAGGCATAAAAAAAGCAGATAAAATATCTGCTAAATTTTATGCCCAACAAACTGGTCAGTTTCTACTTATGCAATATCGCAATCATAAATTTACTACAAAAGCAAAATCATTCTTAATTTTATCTACTGCAACTTTAGATGATAATGTATGCAATGTATCATAAGATTCTATGATTTTCTCAATATCATATTCCTCATATATCTCTAACGGAGATTTTGCAAATGATAATGAGAAATACATGGTAATATAACCAAACCAATACATTGCATCTGCAAAATAAAAATCATATGTTTTTTGATATTCATTATCTAAATGATACTCTAATTCTACTGAGTGTAGTAGATATTGCTTACTTTGAGCAATGTCATTAGAATTCCAATGATAAAGATTATTTGCTGTTTTTGATTTCAGCCATAATCTTGAAAAAGAATAATGATCATATCCTTTTTTTACAGAAAGCTCCAATATGCCTGCTGCTTTTCGGCATAATGCTTTTTCCTCAAAATCTAACACTATTATCTCCTTTCTCGAATTAATTGATTAGCTCTTTGACTTGCTGCTTTTCTTTCTTCGATTACTTGTTGTTGTAAATTTTGTTTTTCTAGTCCTTTTAGTTCTTTTGACTCTATAAACATTAGTGCCTTTCTTATCGCAAGATCATTCTTGAATACGATTTGTTCACTGTATTTCATACAATTAACAACATGTATCGTTTGTTCTTTTGAAATGATACCGTCAGAATATAAATCAATCGTTGCAAAAAGTTTGTCATCTGCTGTTGGCCCAACAATAACATCATAATTGCTGTCGTTAAATGGCTTTTTACCAACATTGGTTCGATTGTATATAACATAATCTAACCATTCATCATCAGCATGTAACTGTTTGACTTTTAACATTGATAGATTCACTTCATAAACATTGACAATCGATTGATTTTTATTACTTGCCCATTTTCGAGCCATATTCTTATCTGCTGTTAGATAAAAACCAGATCCAAAATCGACATCTGAACGACCTTTTGTTGAAATTGGATTCTTTATAACAACATTTGATCCATGATATAGTATCATGATGTATCCTCCTGTTTCTAATATTAATTCATATTTTCTTTCATTATAATATTTTTTTAGACTCTGTACAACCTATATATCTGACCTTACAAAAGATTGTTATTTATAACGATTTATAAAATTCTCAACTGCGTATCCACATACCTTTAGGTCTGTTGGTACGTAGCGTCTGTTTTTATCAACCTTGGTTTTAAATATACTTCTCAATAGTTTTTTGCGATATCTGTCCTATATTGCAAGCAAAATTTATTTTTCAAATCTGATTTCCATAGCTTTTGCTAATGCATAGCCAAACTCCTGATTTGCACCTGGACTTGTTTCCCATCCTTTTAACATGTAAATGATGTCACAATCCTTTAACAACTGAAAAGATAATCTCATGTAATCTTCATAAGAAGCGTTTTCTAATTTTGTCCCTTCATATGCAGGATTTACAACTTCATATCCTTGTGCCAAAAGTTCTCTCGCTGCTACATCAAATCGTTCCTGATAATCTTCTGTATTTGTAATCTTTCCAGAGATATAGACTTTTCGATTTTTCTTGCTAAAATCAACCGTATGTAAAATATCAAACAGTTTTTTTATTTCTGGACTGCAATCTGTAAATAAATCCATTGGAGACGTTTCAATCAGCTTTACATCCTTATCATACTTATCCGCGTTTTTTTGCAGATAACGTACGCCATCTTTGTAAGTTAAGAAAAAGATCCCTGGACGCTGATATAATTCTTTTGTGTAGTATCTTAATTCTGCATGATGATGTGTATATTCCATGACCCATTCTACGATTGTAAGCATTCCGTTTCTTTCAATTTTATCTAATGATGTATTCCATACAATTTCTCCATTTTCTCCAAGAGTATTTCTTCCATGAATTAAAACTCTATAATCATGGATCAATTCAACTTGATATTGTTCTTCAAGATGATCATTTTTAATGATGTTTTGAATTGTACGGTATAATTGCTGCGGAGTCGTCATATTGATACAATCAATGCATAAATCTGCTCCATCAGCGATTTGGCTCAGATATTCTACTGCATCCGGATCATTTCTGAGATCAGTCTCAACATTGTCGAGATAATTTTTGATTGGTTCTTGAATAATCCAGATACGTGGATAAGTCAACATGTCAGTATGTTGGGTATTCATTTCTTTCTGTAGTTCATACAAAAAATCCAATTCTTCATCTGTGATACGATGCTTTGCATATGGATCAGTATGATGTGGATATTGTGTAAATTCTTTCTTTAACATAATTTTTTCTCCTTTTAAAATTCTTGAGATGGTTTAGTCTGATATGGATTTGCTGCTTTTGCTCTTTCCTTTATAATTTTAGAAAGAGTCGTATCATCAATATTTCCATACTGACTTATATCTCTTGCGATCATTAAGTCACTCTTAATTTCGTGATATAAATTGTCTCCATCGTACTTGTCTCTAGCATAATATAATACATTGCAAAGTTTGACTAATTCATCAGAACTTAGAGTAACTGTTACTTCTCTGTCATTTTTTGATATATTTTGAATATTCATTGTAAATAAGCAAAAATCCCCAAACCTCTAAGGTCGGGGATAAATTTGCTCTCGCTATTAAGCGAGCCTCCTTTCTATAAAATGTAATTTTTACTGTCAATCTCAACTTTTTGCAACTAACACTGCTTTTGTTGTCTGACTATAATATCGTTCCTCTACTTGTTGAGTAATCTTTTTAACAGCTTCTTCCATCATTTCAGCAGTATCATCATTTGTTGTATTCAAGATATATTCAAATTCATCGACTACCATATCGAAGTCATCATCTGTCATTTTATTATAAACATCTTTTGAGGCGAATCTCTCTATCATAAGTTTTCCTTCTTCAATATGTTCTTGGCGATGTAATTCACGAATCACATCTTCCGTTAAAACAACAGTTTTCCCATTTACTTCTAACTTTCTTATTATCATGATTTTCTCCTTCTTATTTTTATACCTAGAAACCTACAACTCTTTAGTTAATTGACTCAGGCTTAAGTTTATCAATATAATAAAATTCTTTAATATTTTGATAATTTTCCTGCTGCCATTCTTCTGATGTTCCGTATGGGGTTACATGCTGTTCAGAATCAATATATCTACATAAATATCCCTCAAATTCTAACGTATAAGACCAATTTGGAATTTCATCATAAGCTTCTTCCGTAAATAATGCACAACTTTCTTTTTCCAGCTCTTTTAGACGTTTGGAAGGTGCGTTTGTTTCAAAAATAACTAATTCTCCATCCATCTCTGGACTATCAGATAGTGCAATCAGACGTGTTTTATCTTTCATTTAATTATTCCTTTTTAATTCAAATCAGCTAAGACTCGTGAAAAGCTTATTACATTATCATTTTTCAGTTCTCTCTAAATAGTTTTGTAATTCATGTAATTGAGACAACGAAAAGTCTTTTTCATGAATTCCTCTTGAATGTATCTCTAACATTAATTTTGTTTTCTCAATATACTTTTCAGCATCTTCTCTTGAAGTGCATAGGACTCTATTTCCATAATCGGCTTCTTTAATACCAAATTCTGTATCTCTTTCACCATCTAACATAAAGTTTAGCAAGTTGTCTATCCGTTCTGATGCAACTTCTACTTTGACATTTTTCTGGTTTTTCTCACGAATCATACCTTCAAGGATTTCATAAGCAGGTCTGTCACAAGAGCGAAGATAAAGTTCGCTAAGATATGTATTATCAGAAACAAGCCATACATGTTGTCCATTATAGAAGTTTTTCTCAACTTTTTTCCTCTGATCATGTTTTGGAAAATCATATTTTTCAAAAACTGCCTTATAACCAAGACTTTTCCAGTAATTGATCATATCTTGTTGAATTGTTGAAAGTTTGTACCAAAGTATATAATCTAATTCCATTTCAAAAGATTCATATGTGGATATACTATAATAAATCTTTTTATCCTCTAAATCAAAACTTGATCCTCCAATAATAATTTCAGGAAAATTTTTAATATCCATTTTCAATGGATGGATATTATAAGCTTCTTTTAGTAATTCCCAGTCTTTTAAATTATTGACTTTGAAATATGTGTAATTAGAAATATCATTTGAATTGGTAATCATTGGAACCAAATGAAAATCTTTAATGATTAATTGGTCTGCTAATTTTTTCTTCTCTATTTTTTCCTTGTAAATTCTCATAACATTCTTCCTTTCTTAAATAAAATAATTCAAAAACTAGGCAGTAATTTTTGCCCGTAAATTTCAATCATACAATTAATTCCAATTTTTCTCCAAATACGTCTCCATGAGGCAATTTGCCAAGTTCTTCATTCTGACTGATCCGGTACCAGTCTATTCGATCTTTGAAACAACTTGTTAGAAATTCTGAGAATTTCCCATGAAAATCATCCTCAAAATCGGATAAATCTGGTTCTGTAACTGTTCCAGAAATATATGTTGCTCCATGTCCATCTACAAATTTTTGAATATTTGTCAGATAAACAACATCGTCTCCATTGATCGTTTTTACAAGTTTCGCATAGATTTCCAGCAGCTCTGCTTTCTTCGCATGAACAGGAAGTTCGAAATGCAACAGATTTAACTCGACATCACCGCATGTATAATTATGCCATACAGTTTCAAAAATTTTTTCATACGTATCTTTTAGTTTTATCAATTTTTTTCTCCTTTCTTTTGTAAAAATAAAAATGGGCATAAAAAGAAGCAGATACAAAATATCTGCTAAACTTTATGCCCAAATGATTGGTTATGAAATTTCTATTGATTTTTTATCCTTAAAAAAGTTCAGAGTTTTTCTGTTAAAACTCCAAAGTCTAATAAAAAATACATTAGTATTATATCATATTCCAAAAAAATTATAAAGATTTTGTCGCAAAAAAATAAGAGACAGACAAATATATGCCTGCCCCTTATTTTGATTATTACGCACTCAATTTCTGATTTAATTCAGATAATCGTGCCTGTTTCTTAATTAATTCACTTTCATGAGGAAAATCAGGATTTAATTCCGTCTTTGCTGTAACAAATTTTCTGGATTCAAACTCTAATCTTCTCTTGAAAGTTTTTAATTCTTCCAATATTCCATATTCAATGATCTTATCAATCTGATACATGATATTCGTACTGCCACTGAATTCAAATTCATAGTCATAATTACCACGAATAATCATTGTCTGATGACTGTAAACTGACTTTCTATCAAGAATAATATCAAATCCTTGATAGCTGGCAATCTTTCGTTCATTCTTATAAGATGGTTGAATATTGTGGATTATTTTGTTAGCTTCTGCTCTTGTATCGGAATCATATTTATCTAAAACTTTGATATGGAAATCACCTGTATGATATTTTTTAGCAACTTCGATATCTTTTTCAATGTTTTCAATATTTTTCTTATATTGTTCAATTCTGTTTGGAGCAATCTTGCTAATATAAGACTCTAACTCGTAATATTGATTTAAGAAATTGTTTTTCTGCATTTTTAATCGTTTTACTTGCTGCGTAAGTTCCATCTGTTCCTTGATTAATGGATTCCCACAGGCTGCTGCCTTAATTTCCGCAAACGATAATGTTAAATCATCTTCCTCCATACGTCTAGGAATGTTTTCTTCTGACAAAATCTGTCCAATATATCGCTGCTTGTTTTCCACTGTCTGCCATAAATAAGAGTCAAAGGTATTTTTCGTTACATATCGGTAAATGTAAACTTCTTTATTGAAGTTACCCTGACGGATAATACGGCCGGACCTCTGTGTAAGATCTGACGGTCTCCATGGACAATCCAGATCATGTAAGGCAATCAATTTTTTCTGGAAGTTGCAACCAGTTCCCGCTTTATCTGTACTTCCTAATAATACACGAATAACACCTTCGTTTACCTTCTTGCAAAGATCAACTTTTTGTTTATTCGTTTTAGCACTATGGATAAAAGCAATTTCTCCTTCTGGAATTCCCCTTTCTATTAATTTAGCCTTTACATCATCATAAACGTTAAACTCTCCTTTCTTTGGCGTTGATAAATCTAAGAAAATAACCTGAGTTTTTCCAGGATATTTCTCATAAATATCCATGACCTGATTCACACAATATTTTGCTTTAGAATTAAAGTTTTCTTCCTCAATTCCAACCAGTCGCTGATCTAAAGCTAATTTACGTCCTTCGTTTGTAACCTTGAGCATATTATCTTCTGATGGATCTACTCCACCGTCTCGAATGCGAGCTGCCCTGCTTGCCAAACCATCTACATATTTTTTCTGTTCATCAGAAGCATCAATGGAAATAGTCTCCATAACGGCATTCGGCACATCCATTTCTTTAATATCTTTGACCTTAATATCAGCCACTTCTTTAAAGATTGTTAATAACTCGGCCAATCCAACAAATCGTGTGAATCTTGTTCTGGCACGATACCCTGTTCCCTCCGGAGCAAGTTCCATGGCAGTCTTTGTTTCACCGAATGTCGATGCCCAGCTGTCGAATGAGTCAATGCCAAGTTCTTTTAAGGTATTTAACTGCAAATAGCGTTGCATTGTGTATACTTCTGCCATACTATTTGACACGGGAGTACCGGTTAAGAATACAATACCTTTGTTTCGGCAATTTTCTTCCATGTACTGGCATTTCATGAACATATCAAAAGCTCTCTTTGAATTACTGCTGGTATTGATACCTGCAATATTATTCATCTTCGTTGTTAACAGCAGATTCTTGTAATAATGTGCTTCATCAACAATCAGCTTAGTAACACCCAACTGATCAAAGTAAATTACATCATCTTTTCTCTTGCTATCCTGTAACTTTTCAAGCTTGACAGAAAGTTTTTTCTTGGAACTTTCGATATTTCGTACTGTAAAGTTCTGCTCAGCAGAGTCTAACAGCTTATCTAATTCTTCAATCTGTGCTTTAATATATTTTTCCTGATATTCAGGAGAAATCGGGATTTTTTGGAATTGTGACTGAGCAATAATGATTGCATCGTATGATCCTGTCGCGATCTTAGAACAAAATTCTTTTCTCTTGGCCGGAGTAAAATCGTTCTCACTGGACACTAAAATGTTAGCACCAGGGAATAATTTCATGAATTCTTCTCCCCACTGGCCTACTAATGGATTTGGAACAACAAATAAGTTCTTTTCAGATAATTTTAATCGTTTGGCCACCATAATTGCTGCAATCGCAGTATATGTTTTTCCGTAGCCTACTTTGTGCCCAATTAGTGAATTGTCTTTAGAAAATAGAATCCTCATGATTGCATCTTTTTGATGTTTATACAGTTTGATCTCGCTGTTCATATTTGGAACTTTTAAAAAGTCCCCATCAAATGTACGATACCTGATGGAATTAAATCTTTCATTATAAATGTTTTCAAGATCACAACGACGATCATAGCTCTTAAAGATCCAAGAATGAAATACTTCTCTGATCTCATCCTGTTTGCCCATCGCAAGCGTTGTCTCTTTTGAGTTTAATACTTCTTTCTTATTATCATTTTCATCATAAACCGTATCATAGACCTTTGCATCTTTTAAGTTTAAGCATTTTTCTAACAAAAGAAATCCATTGATTCGTTTTGTTCCATACGTAACCGCAGCTTTCTGGTTTGCAGAATCTCGATACCATTCGATATCCCAATGATCTGTCTCTTTAGTATAAGTAACACTCATACCATTTCCATTAAAATATTCTCGTGGAGTGTCAAAAACCTCAACCAAGAAATCTTCAATGTAATGAGCAGGAATCCATGTTGCACCAAGTTTTGCATCAATCTCTGCAGCTTTTAATGGCTCCGGCTGTGCTTCTTCCAATGCAGCGACATTGATATTATATTTTTTATCCTGTTTTGCTGCACACTTTGCAAATTCCAATTTCTTTCGAACATTGCCTGATAAATATTCATCTTTCATGACATACTCTTCGGTTTCTGGATCTAAAAAGATCTGTCCTTGAAGTTCTTCAATGATATCTTTCTCTGCTTTGTCATAAATACTTTCCATAAAAGCAAAATCAATACATCCTTTTTCATTCAGTGAGCATAATAATGACTCCTGTGCTGTATTGACTTTATCTGGCACAGAATGAGGAACAATAGTTCTTTTTGTGAATATATCTGCCTTGCTTTTTAGCTTATTGTTTTCATCCAGATTTTCCAAAGAACAAAGGAGGTAATAACTATCATCTTCCTGAAATGCTAATTTATTCCCTCTGCTATGGATCAGTCCAAATTTTTTTTGAAACTTATCATAAGTCATATTTAATTTCTTACGATATAGTTCAATCGATTCATCACTAACATCTTGCATTTCTTTAGAAATCAATTCCTTTAATACATTTCTTAATTCGATCATGGCTGCAATTCTTTTTGCGACCATTCCTGTATCCGGAATTTTTTTCATCATGGAATTCTTTCGGTAATAAATATGATCATTGTAAATTCCATAGGACATGTTACTAATGGAATCTACTGCCGGAACATATTCTTCATCGTTATTCTCAATTGTCTGACCTGGTTCATAAACATCTTTGAGATAACTTTCCAAATGAAAATTATCAATACATGCTTTCCAGTCCATACCTTCTTTTTCCTTACATACAAAGCGTTTTCCGTATGGTCCACTTTCTTCCATCATACGTCCTAACATATGATTAAGATGCGTGCCAAAATACATATTAGCTTCTTGTGCAATGTTTACCCATTCCGGTTCATCACCGACCGTCTGGTATCTTCTTTTCTGGAAAAATAAAATGTCTGTAGAAACCTTGGCTCCTGTCACTGCAAAAGCTGTTTCTGGAAGTCTGATGGCACATAAAAGATCAGCTTTTTTCGCTAACATCTTACGAATGCGGCTAGATTTCTTGTCCATTGTACCTTTTGTGGTTATCATAGCAACAATTCCACCCGGTCGGGCAAGATCTAATGCTTTAAGAAAAAAGTAATCATGAATTAAGCATGAGCCGTACGTATTATCTGCTGCACTAAAATCGGAAAATGGTACATTTCCAATGATCAGATCAAAATAATTGTCTGGCAGATCAGCTTTTTCAAATGCACAATTTTGAATATTGGCTTTCTGAAATAGCTGTTTTGCGATATTACAGCTCGTTTCCTCTAACTCAACACCGTACAAGTTTGAATCTTGTAATGTATCTGGAAGCATCCGATAGAAATTTCCTGTTCCCATGCAAGGATCAAGAATATTCAACTTCCCTTTGACTCCTATTTCAGATAGAATCTGATACATAAAGTTTATGATTTTTTCATTTGTATAATAGGATGTTAAGATTGAAGACTTAATTCCCTTATATGTATTTTCTCCAACAAGGGTTTCTAACTGTACTTTCTTTTCCTCCACTTCGAAATATGAAGACAATCCACCCCATCCTTCATAACTTGACAAGATGGTTTGCTGATCTTCATCAGCATAATCGTCCAACCCAAGTAACATTTTTAATGCTGCTAGATTGTTCTTCCATTTATCTTCCAAGCTCTTTGCGAACTGAATTGTTCTATGGAAGAAATTCTTTTTAGGCTTTTTTTCTTGTTTCTGTGTATCTTGTTCATCTGTAGAAAACAAGTCGAAAATAGATGTTTGCGTTCCTGTCTCTACTGCTGTTATGTCAGCTGCAGCAATGCCACCTTCAGAAACTGTAACATTTTCTTCCTCAGTTTTAGTATTTTCAATGACAGAAGAAAACATATCAAAAATAGACATTTGCCCTTCCATCTGTTTATTTTTCTTTCTTCTCATAAATTTAAAGGTCCTTTCTTATAAACAAAAAAAAGGCCGCCGCATCTCTGATTTTTAATCATTAATGCGACGGCCTTCGTCTGAAATTCTATTATTATTTAGTTAAATTGTTATCTGAAATGTGAAAATGTAGAATTCCTCCTACATTCTACATAAAGTGTCGATTATTTCCACTGAATCACAAATTTATCATCGGAATAATCTGTAGAAACTTCTCTCCAAAGACGTTCAAATTCTGAACATACATAAGGGAAAAATTTAGAATCTGGTAACCGTTCAATTGTATCTTCATACATTTTTTTCAGTTCTCCATCTTCTTCTCCATATCCTTCTACTTTTCCAGATGTATTTACCTGTAAAAAGTCACAACCACTTGCGTCTGCTTCCATGATGAAGCGATTGATTGTCTGGTAGGCAAAATGATTTAACCATAAGTCTACTTCTTTTTTAGGATCTGTTTTTTTTGTTTCAGATTTTTTCACACTTTTTTCTTTTACTGCACTTTCAACTTCTGATGAATTATTAATAATCTCTTCTTCATTAGTTTCTACTGTTTCTTTTTTACTAGCCTTATTTTTGGATAAAAATGTATTAAATAAACTTACATTCCCTAACCCTAATAAAGAGTTAACTGGTCCTCCAGTTAAAAATAAGAAAACTAATAATACAATTTTCCATTTCTCTGCTCCTTCTTTTCCTTCATTTCGATATAAAATATAGGAAATTAATAAGTTGCATAAAAATACTGAAAAGGATCCAATCATAAACACAATATCACCCAAAATAATTGCTTTTTGTAATGTTGTTGTTTGATTTTTAACCTTTAGTGTTGTTTCTTTCATTGTTTGTTCTTTCATTACTCATTCTCCTTAATATATATAATTAATTATCTCCATTTTGCATAAAGTCATTTGGATCTGGTAAATTTCCATCTCCGTAAGGGTTATGAAACTCATCATCCTTCACCGCTGCCATATTAAATGGATTTTCTTCCGGTGCAAGACCAGCAAACTCATTATTACTACTACTTGGCTGTTGATTTGATCTTTCAGAATTTTTTCTTCCAGAATTATTACTTCTTTGAGTTGAAGCATTTTTGCCAGTATTAGATTGTGAATTCTGCTGATTTGAATTTGATGTTCTATTGGATGAATTCCCTGCTGATTGCTGCTGATTTACTTCTTGTGCCATTGGCATTGTAGCTCTTTTTTTAGGCGGTACACTTGTACTTGTTTCAGTTGTGTTCTGCCCTTGCATCTCAGAATGCTGTCCTCTATTAGAGTTTCTTGATTCCTGATTCTGAGGATTTGCATGGTTAGACTGCCTCTGCTGTCTTTTGCTTGAATTATTCTGATTTTGTTTCTGTGTATTTTGATTATTGTTCTGCTGCTCTGGCTGATTTATTGGAATACACGTATTGGCCATAATTTTAAGCCCATACACTTTTCCACCATCTGCTCTATCATAATTGTTTGGTCTAAGCTCTCCAGAAACCTGTACATAAGATCCCTTCTTAACCTTATTAACCAATTCCATCGCCAATTTGCCATAATTGACACAATTAAGATAGATTTTTTCATGAACTAACTCCTTTTTTTCTTTGTCTGGATAATAATCTCTTCCTGTGTAGATTTCCAGACTATAATATAAAGTCGTCTTATTTGAATTCTCTTTATTCTCTTTATAAGTTGGTTCACGATTTACAGTTCCTGACACTGTGATTATGTTTAAGTCTCTCATTTTTTCTCTTCCTTCCTTTGTAATACAATGCATAAACATTCAGCTATTGTACCTGAATAATAAGTTTTCCTTCTTTTCGTTGTGTTTTTCGGAATTTACTCTTATATACTTCACATAACTCCTCAGAGTATTCATTATATATGCGACAAGCTTCTTCAATAGTTTCTATGCTATGAAAGTTCTTACTTGTCGCCTGTGAAGATGTATAGATCAAACACACATCATATGTTACAGATCCGTTATCCCATATACATTCTTCTAATTGTACTGTTCCTTCGGATAAGCTACGTTTTGCCACAACCTGTTTTGTCATTTGATTTTTTCTCCTTTCATAAAGGCAATAAAAAAAACAGACAGTAATTTTTCTGTCTGTTTTTTGCCTATAACTTTTCTTTATTTAATGTGTTTTTATACGTGTACTTTTTGATTTTTTTTGATCTGTTCGAGTCTTTCTTTTGAGATTTTCAAGTATTTTAGAATCATCTCATCGGAAGCACCCTCTTCAATCATACCTAAAACAATCTCTATCTCTCTATCGTCACGCCCTTCTGCACGACCCTCTTGTAGAAGTTCTTGATAGCGAATTTCCATTGCTTTCACATCTTGCCTCCATTTCTGATCAGACATTGCTTTTCGATATTGTACATCGACCATGCGGGCTAACTGCAAACTATTCTCTCTGATGATTGGTTCTTCTAAATACCTCAAAGTATCCTGTAATTCTCTTGATACATTATAAATTTTTCCTTTTGTATTCAGAAAAATTTTTGTTGTTCCGTCGTCTAACGCCAGGTTCGATACTTCTTCACACTGGTTAGTAAACGTATACTTCATGTGTCGTTTTCCAAATGGATCGAACGAACACACAAAAATTACAAAACATTTTGGCAGATCTTTATAGCTACCGCCACGATTCAAAGATTCCACGTCCATCACACCCTGATAATATCTGCTGCGTTTTGGAAGTGCATCATGGTTTGCAGACTGCATTTCAATATTATATACCGTGTTCTGATCATCTTCAACAAAAACATCCAGACGGATTCCTTTGACATCAATCGCAGGATCTAAAGTCTTTTGTTTTTCCAAATAAACCAAGTCACGAATTTTGATATCCAATGTCTGTTCTATAAATCGTTTACAAGTTTCTTTGTCTTCCATGATTTTTCCAAATGCATAATCATGTTTAGGAAGAATTCCTTCGTAAATCATAGTTGCTTTCTCCTAATTATAGCATATTGATAGTTGCTTTTGTACTGTGTACGTTCATTTTCTCCTTTCTCAAAATAAAAAAGGGTATAAAAATAAGCAGATATAAAATATCTGCTAAATTTATGCCCTTTGTTTGGGTTGATAATGTTCTATTTTTAATTGTTATTCTATAAAAGGTCCCAAGTATCCTAATACTGCAGGGAATCTAATAAAAAATACAATAATATAATATCATAAATTATGTTAAATAACAACTGATAACTACAAACAACCGTGAACTATTGCCTGCTGCCATATAATATTGTATTTTTCAATTCCTTTTCTTTTTCAGTTACCACAGAAGTTTCATTGACTTTATATAAAACATCCTGCTTTGTTTGATTGATCTCTTCCTCACTAATACCATCATCAATAATTCGTTCTCGGTAAGTATCAATCGAATTTACCGTTAACTTATATAATTCTAAAGATGCAACAGTGTTGGAATTTCCTATTTCTAATAAGTCTTTAAGATTATTATAATATTTTTTATAAACACCTTTATCTGTTCCTTCCTTTACATTTAGTGTGATCTCTTGATTAAATTTTCCAATCTCACAATAAATTTTTGCAATTCGATGATGTTTTGCTGTACTCTTGTATTTCAGAGAATCTTCAAACCACTGAACAGCACTTTTCATTCTTGTGATTTCTTCATTATTCATATCATCATATTCATAGTAATACCAATATGCTTTTCCAATTTCGTAAGACAAGTTTCCATAGCCATCTCCTTTTTTTACCTTGTCCCAATTCTGATGAATCGTTTTAAGATAAGCACTTTCTTCTTTAGAACTAAATACCGCGTCCTCTAAATATACATCTAGCAATTTTTCGTATGCTTTTGATTCCTTTGGTAATATATCAATTGCCTGATGCAGCATCTTGATTTTTTCTTTTTGGTTTGTGCTGCGATCTACAACCTCTATAATATCATTATATTTATTTTTTTGATGAATATTATGTATGAAGAATCCCCCAATTCCTATAATCAAAAGTACAAAGCTAATAATTCCAATGCGTACACCCATTGGAATATTGGTTTTAGGCATTATAAATTTTCTTTCTTTTTTTACCTTATATTCCGTCTTTATAGGTATAGCAGCTTCTTCCTTAATATCTGGTATAGAAGAATCTTGTTCCTGTTCAACAACATCTTTTATTTCACTTTCATAGATTATATTTTCTTTTTCCTGAACAGCTTCTTTTATTGGAGATGATTCTGTTGACATTTTCGTTTTATTTTCAAGAATGATTTCATTCTTAGAAGCAGAATCGTTATTTTTATTTTCTTCAATTTCTTCTACAATAATAGGCGTTGGAATATCTGATATCTTTTCATCATGCTCCGGTTCTTTAACAATTTCCGGTTCCTGTATCATATTAGTTTTTTGTTTTTCATGATTTTCTTTCAGTTTATTTGTTTTTTGATGGTTCAGAATCTTATTATGTTCTGTTATTTCTTTTTTGTTGGAACTATTCTCTTCTTTAGAACTCTTTTTCTTATTTTGCTCTAAATTCAAAGATTCCTTAGCATTAAGAACTTTTACTTCCTTTTTTACTGTTTTTTCATTATTCGCTTTTGGAAGTTTTATATTATTCCATGACCCTTTACTCGCAGAAGATATATTCTGAATTCTTTTTTCTTCCTGTTTATTGTGATCTTTAGGCTTCTGTGATCTAGGTTTTGGAATATGAGACTTTGGATGAATATCTTTTTCTTTAAATTTATCTTGTGGAATTATTTTTTTACTCTGTTCTTTCTCCTTTTCTATTTTTTCCATTTTACCTGATTGTGATTCAGTTTTAGATTTTGGTTTTATATTTTGCTCTTTTTTTTCAGATTCTAAACTTTCAATATTCTTTTGACTGTTAATCTTCTCTTTCGACTTCTTAGATGAAATATGCTGCCTTTCTGATTTTTCTATTTTCGCATCTTTTTTATCTTCCGCTTCTTTTTGTTTCTTTGATGCGACTTCTGTTGATGATTCCTCTTGAAGATTTCTTTTCTTTTTTCCTTCTACTTCATCTGTTGCTAATGTTTTTTTCGTTTTAATCGCCAGTAACTCTTCTTCCGGCAGCAGGGTTTTTTCTTCATGTTCTGTTACATGATTTTCCAGAGTTTCTTCTTTTCCATACTTCTGTTTGGAATCCTTTATTTCCAGCTTTTGTCTGTTTTCCTCTGAAACAATAGGTTTTGATAGTATCTCTGCAGTATTCTCCATATTTTCACGATTTATATCCTGTTTTATCTTATAAAATTCCAATTGTTCTGGATTTGGCATAAAACGTGTTAATGTATTTTTCTTCCTGCGTGGCGGCCGTAGACTTCGATCCTGTTGATATACTATCAGATCAGTTTCTTTATATTGCTGCAACGTTGTTGCAAATGCTTTAATACCTAATACCATCTCTCCCTTTGCACATTTAAGTATTGTAGAGTTTAAGATATAAGAAAATGATGGATCAATACTTCGAATATCATCTAACTGCTTTCTTCCTGTTACTAATTGATATAACACATAGGATAATTGTTTTGTAATAAAACCCTCATCGCATTTTTTATACATTGAAAAGTTATACGCATTTTTAAATACCAGATTTTGATCTTTCGTAAAATATAATTGATTCATATCAATTTCTGGATAAAAATATCCATTTGATAATGTCCACACCTGATAAATAGACAGACATAAATTTTTAATTGCATTTACCGCAAAATCAATGTCATATGGTATCGTATCTAAATGTGATCCTTCGAATTCTTTATATATAAAACATGCTTTATCTTCCCACTGAAATTGATTAATCAGACTTGGAAATCCGATAAGATCATAATTTTTAATACCCAACAAATCTAATTGTTCAGATATTGTCATAATATAATCATCTGCTGTTTCAAACATTGTATCTATTACAATAGCTGCATCTTTTCCATATGTCTTTAAAACCTCATATTGCCCGATTTTTTGGCTTATTTGCATTTTCTTTCCCCTTTCTAACAAAACATCATCTTGGTATTGATGATGCTTTGTTATCTTTTTTCTTTTCGTGTAAATTGCATATTTAACACATTCTATGCAATTTACACTTATTTTTTATTTTTTTCAATTTGTACATCACTGTCATTACTCGTCACATTTTCTTTAAATCCGTCTGATGATGTGATGGTAAATTCTCTATTCGGTACAAAAGGAATATCATACGTTGTATAATTATCATCCACTACACCATTACTCTTCTCTATGTAATCACTTGTAACTTCGATTCCATTAATGTACGTCGTAAGATTTTTTTCTGCTTTATACTTATAATTTGATACATAGATATCTGGCATATAGATTTTCCAATCATTATTCCTATCCTGAACAAGTATAATTTCATAATCCTCGGAATCTTCTGTTGTATACGTTAGTTTTCTTGTAGTTGCATTATTATTATCTGAATCATCAATTACCGTATTGTCTTTTTCCATATTGGTTAATACGATCTGTTTCTTTGACATTCCTACGATATCTTCAAGATTACTTCTTTCAATATACCAGGATACATCATCATCTTTAATAAATGTGTTATCTGGAATATAAATATATGACTTAATGTCTTTGTAGTCCTCTTTTTGGACCTTTTTCACAAATTTATCAGCCACTTTTTTCGCTTTCTTTTCCTGTATATTTTGGGGTGTATAAATTTCTTTGCTGCTACTAGCACACCCTGTTAAAACTGCCATGATTCCCATAATACATAAAAATAATACAATTTTTTTCTTCATCGATTGATACCTTCCTTTAAAAATTCTGTTGTGATTCTTACATAACCATGATTAGTTGCAATACTTCCATCTTCTGCTTCTTCCAACATGACTTTCACATTGAAGCTGCTGCCTTTTTTTGATTTACAATTTAACAAATCCACACTTCCCTGCGTAAAAAGTTCTGCTACCATATTTCGATCAACTTTTTTCTTGACAGCTGCAAAATATGGATGATCTTTCATCATGATCAAATCATTATTCTCACACTGAAACCCTGATACAGATTCCAAAACTCTTCCTCTGCAAATCGGACATCTACAAATGACAGGTAAGAAATTCTGATCTCGTTTTTCAAACATATGATTTACATCTTCATAAATAAGCTGTAATGCCTTCTTAATTGAAATCTGGCCTGTCCCAACTTCTCTTTGTAATACGCCCATTTTAACAGTGCTTTCCTTACTCAAATCAATTCCTAGTTTAAATAGAGAATTAATATAGAAGATTCCTTTTTGTTCAATCCGATAAATATCTTTCTTTAATGAGATATATCCTGATTTTTGAGCTTTATTAATAATTTCTGCTCGCGTTGATGTTTTTCCGATTGTTGCACCCTTTCGTATATTTGCATACATTGTATCTTCATCTTCGATCTCTTCATCTTTCGCAAATGGATTATCCATAAATTTTACCAATGTATCTGTTGTATAATGTTTTGGTGGTGTTGTCATCTTCTTCTCCGGCTGAAAGTTTATCGGAATATTATCACCTTTTTGAAAATCAGGTATCTCACGATCATTTGTTCTAAGATTTTTTACCTGTTTCCATCCTTTACTGATATAAATATCTCCTTGTATTCTGAATTTTTCATTCAAACATTGGATATCGAGTGTTGTACGATGCACCATACATTCTTCCGAGAAAAACACTTCGTGGAAACGATCTACGATTTCTTTATAGACAATCTGTTCTTTTTGATTTAGCTTATTCATATCTGGAATCTTACCTGTTGGCACCAATGCACTATGAGCAATGACCTTTTTATCATTAAAGATCTTATTACTATCTTTAAATGCAAGATCTACACCACTGCCTTGAAGTGACTGTATGATTTTTTTTATTTTATTTTTTTCTTCACTTTTCAGATATTCCGACTCTGTTCTTGGATAACTGGCATATCCATTTTCATACAATGATTGTACTGTTTTTAACGTATCAGACGGTGACATCTTATAATACTTTCCCATCCATCCCTGTAATGTATTCTGGCTGAATAATTTAGGTGCCTGGATTACTGTTTTTCTTCGATTCATAGCTATTACTTTAGCTCCTGCCCGATTATATTGATCCGCAACTTTTGATGCTTCTTCTTCTGTTTTAAATGTTGTCTTAGATGTTAATGTAAGTCCTTCCTTACTCACATTTTGGAAATATGGCTGCGGAACAAAATTTTGTATCTCATAATCTCTTTTAAATATCTCAAATACAATAGCTGTGATTACTCGTCCTACATGAAAACAATCTTTTCCAGTTGTTCCGAATTTCAATGATGCATATCTGGAAGCGTTGATCCCGTAGAGCCAGTCATAAAAAGCACGGAACCTTCCCTCCAATGCCATTGCTTTATATTCCGGAGAATTATTTGGTTTCATTTTCTGCAATGCTTCTTTAAACTCGTCAACAGTATTGGAATCTTGGATTAAACGATATACTGGCTTAGTACATTTAGCATAATGCAGCACGTTATCTACCAGTACCTGTCCTTCATCATCACTATCTCCTACATGAATAACGGCATCTGCCCATTGGATTCCTTTAACGATATCATCAAAGATCTTTTTGGCACTAGCTCCTCCTGTTGTTTTTTTCATCAGCTTATAACGAAAGACAAAATCTTTTGGAAAAAACGGTAATGCATCAAGATCCCATCCTTTTTTCTTGGACGGATATTCCGGATATTCTTCCATGGAAAATAATTCAAAGATATGACCGCTTAATGCGTGAATTTGATAATGTTCACTGTAATAATTCCTGCCCTTTTTTACGAGCTTTTCTGGTAATGCTTCTGCAAGATTTTCCATAATACTACTTTTCTCGCATATTGCAATGTATTTCTTCATGACCTTCCTCCTTCTATTTTGACATAAAAAAAGACCCAGGACCCGAAGGTTTCCTGAGTTCATTCCTAATTTTATGAATTTTGATAGGATTATAAAACTATCTCATAATCCACTCTATATATTATAACATAAATACTACCATATGAGTAGCATTATCATCTCATTTTTATATTATATATTTTCGCTCATTCTTGTCATAATTCAATTATACCAAACATGTTTATGAATAAAAAAAGCTGCCACAATTCAATGTGACAGCTGAAAAAACTAAAGTTTTTTAATAATATTTTTTGTGATAGCATATTCAAAATTAAATTTCATAGTTCTGTTCTTTTCAGGAAATTCAATCTGAATATATTTACTATCAGTATTTACAATTCTTCCTTTTCCAAAGGCTTTGTGTAAGATCATATCTCCTACTTTAAAATCAGCTTTTGCTAATTGAGACTGGGAAACAAACTGAGATGCATTTTTGTTATTATATAAAATAATAACCTGATCTTTTGCTCTAGTGATCGCCACATACATCAATCTTCGTTCTTCTTCAATATCAGTTTTTTCATCAACCTTCCGATATGGAAGATTTTCTTCATTGACATCAAAAATGATAACCCGCTGATATTCTAACCCTTTACTTGAATGAATTGTAGTTAAAGCAACTTTGCCAACTCGATCCTGATTCTTATATACATCCTGAATCATTCTGGTGTACTGCTCAATTCCTTTCTTTAAATTATCCATCGTATCATATTTTCGGAAGAAAATGTAAAGCTGATTTGTTGTTTCCTTTAAATCATCAATATCTTCTTCGGTCATATGCATAATCTTAGAACAATTATTCAAATGCTTTTTATAATTAATTCCTTCCTCTGAAAAAATATATTGAATCATCTTGCTAGGAGTACCTAACTCTTTTAAAATATGCAGATCTTCTTCCAGTTTCAGCAAATTTTCATATACATAGCTCTTATCACTATCCGCATTTGCATATATACTTTTCAATTGTGCTAAAGTTGTACTAGGCTTTACATACCTCTTCTCTACATATCGCACTGGCCGATTCACAATCTCGTAAAGATTTTTCTCATTACCCATTGCGACCTCAAAATATGCCATAATCTGTTTTGCAACAAAATGATCTAACATATTGCGTAAAGGCTCTAAGGAATAAAAAGGAATCTCACTATCAATCAGCTTTCCGGCAAATTTTTCAACAGCACGATTGGTTCGGAATAAACACGCTGTATCTCCATAATGTACATTCCCAATCATTGCAGCCTGTTTATCATTACCTAACAATACATTCTTTACATAATTACATTCTTCGCTGTACTTATCATACGCATGAAAGATAACATCTGCATCTGTTGGATTTTCTGTTCTAGCTGCTAAAATTCTCTTATTATAACGATTCTTATTAAAAGATATTAGACGATTTGAAGCTTGAACAATATTTTCTTTACATCGATAATTTAATGGCAGCTGAATAACCTTTGCATGTTCAAATTCTTTTGGAAACTGTAACATGATATTTGGTTCTGCACCTCTGAATCCATAAATTGACTGATCATCATCCCCTACACAGAACAAATTATTCCTTGGTTCTGCCAGTAACATGATAATATCATTTTGGATTGGATTAGTATCCTGATATTCGTCAACCATAATATACCGATATAAATCCCTGTAATAATCCAGAACATCCGATTTCTCTTTAAAGAGATTATAAGTAAGAAGTAACATATCAGTAAAATCAATCATATGCTTTTGCTGCATATAATTCTGATAATACTGATAAAATTGCCATGCTGTATCTGCAGACATGTTTTTCAATTCTAACTCTTTTTCCGAAATCTCTTTTACATCTTTAATTCGATGATTTTTGATCAATTCGATATTCAAAATAATTTCCTTGGTCTTATCCATACACTCCTGGAAACCAGAACCTAAATAATGATCAAGTTCTGTAGCTGCTCTTTGAATAATATCTGTCTGCACTCTTGGCGAAACAATATTTTTGTAAGAATAGCCTCCATGTTTTACTAAAATTCTTAGAAAAACACTATGAAATGTTCCGAATGTAACTTGATTTCTTTTAGGCATCATACCATGGAAACGTTCTTCCATTTCCTTTGCTGCTGCCTTCGTGAATGTAAGCACTAAAATGTTCTTTGGATTAACTTCTCTGTTCATGATCAGGTTTTTAATACGATATGTTAATACTGTAGTTTTTCCTGACCCTGCACCAGCCAACACCAACATAGGTCCTTTCTTATGTTTGATTGCAGCCACCTGTGCTTCATTAAATTCTCCCATTTTGTTCTCCTTTATCTTTTGATCGGAGTTTGAGATGTTTTTATATTTACATCTTCAAATCCACCATGTTTTTCAATTTTATTATCCATATGATTTTCTCCTTTATTGACAATGTGCTGTAAGTGTGTCAACCAAACGATTCTGATCAACGGTCCAGTCAGTTCTATAATTGTAAATAGGATAATATATATTATCTAAACTTTCCTGCATCATGTTCAATCCTCGAAAATTAAATCGTAATGTTTCTCTAATCTGATCGATGATTTCTAAATTCACTTTACATTCACGTCGAATTCTTCTGTTTTTTCTGATTTTCCAGTAATAACGGATATAGAAGAATATACCAATGCGGGAACCTTCGATCATATGCATTAAATCAGTCATTTCTTTATCACATTGTGAAAGTGTCTCGATATTATCTTTATATTCTTTATTCATATAAGGTAATAAAGTCACGAGATTATCAGCAAATAAAGTCCATTTTGACTCTTTTGCATAAGTTGGATGCATTAAGGAGCAGAAAAACTTTTCTGCTCCTCCTTTCTTTTCCATCTGAATAAAATCTCCCTTTTTCACAAGTAAAAATTTTGCTGCTTTCTTTTTTGGCATTTTATAAAGTACCTGCGAAATTTTATATTTTGTATAGAATGGAACATTATCTCCATTCTTTGCTTTTTTCACGTTTCCTTCTTTAGTAATCTCATAAATTTCGCCTCTTTTGATTAAGGCATATGTATTTTTCTTATAGTTGTTTCTACTCATACAAATTTTCCTTTCTACTATTCTAAATATTTATTTTTTGTTCTTTCTTATTTTTTTAATAATGCTATCGCATAGGTGGAATCTGTAACTACTTCATCATCTCCATTTTTTACAAGCATTGGAGTCCTTTCATCTGCTGCATCAAATCTAATCTCCGTATTTTCACAATCTAAGGCATTCAAAACTTCTAATAAATAGCTTCCATTAAAGCAAATTTCCGCATCTTTTCCATCAATGATCGCTTCAATATCTTCATTAATAGATCCTCTATCACTCTTGCCCTGAATATTTAATAAATTCGTTTCTTTGTTTGCTTTTAACAAAATACGAATCATTTTTCGATCCGTTGATAATAAACATGCACGTTTAATAGTTCCTAAAATCAGATTTTTAGCTACGTTAACTTTTGTCAGATCTTTATTAGTTTCTATTTTCTTTAAAGTATTATTGATTGGAAGTTCTTTTGCATTTACAATACGCAGTGAAATAAAAGTATAATCATCTGCCAGATACATGAATTTATCATCCGCAAAAATCTGAATTTCTTTATTCTGAAATGCGTTAATTGCTTCATTAATATCTTCTGCATAAATCAATACATTGAAATCGGCACCATTATTTTCATGTGTTTTTAAACAACTTGAAAAAAGATAAGGATTTGCTGCATAAATTTTAATATCATCTTTTGCACAATGAATTGCAAGACATTTCATTGCTTCTTGTCCTACAGATACAGAATCATCTTTTCGTACTGATACAAATGCGGTAGCACGAACCATGCGACGTAAATCATTCGCTTCGATCGTAACAAAGTTTTCATCTACCCCTTTTTTAGTAGGCATTGGAAACATGTCTGCTCCTTCAATTGTCTCAAGCTTGAATTCAGATTTCTCATATCGTAAAACAAGACCATTTGTGGCATCAAACTCAACTTCTGTTACAGATTTTGGAAGCTGTTTTAACAAATCCGTCATAAATGAAGGTTCTACTAAAAACTTCTTTTCCTCAGTTTCTTCAAAAACGAAACTATTTGGTGGCATATTGGTAATAACAGTCATTCCATCATTCATACCAACAAGAGAAATTCCTGAATTTTTGATTTCTACCAGAGTTTTAGATGTTATATCTGCTTTCTTTGAAATACCTTTTTTTGCAATCTGCAGTGCTGCTTCAAATAATTTTCTATCAATTTTCATAATAAAATTCTCCTTTAATTTTCTTTAATTTCTTTCTCAGTGATCACTTGCAGCACGATCAGTACCACAAGTAATACACATTTTGTTGTTGTTTCTTGTAAAAAAATAATGGCCAACACAATAAGTGCCATTGCCATTAATAATAGTTCAACTTTTCTTTTCATTTTTATCCTCTTTTTCTATGATTCACACAATGATCTGTGCATGAACAGATTTTTCAATCAGCTCTTTATGATCTTTGACATATTGTTTTTCAAGGATACATTCCTCAGGAAAAGTAAACGTTGTTGCCTTTTCTTTTTCATTGAACTTTAACTCAGTTCTTTTTAAACAATAACGAATCATTTCTGGAAGTCTTTCTATAGATTTTCTTATTTGTTCTTCCTGCCCTGATTTTTGTTCCGGCAGTTTCTTAGTATTTTTTTCTTCTTTTGTTTTTTCTTTTTTCTTTAATTGCAGCATGACGAGATTTAATTGTTCTTCTAATGATTTTACTTTTTCAGCAAGATCAGTATTCTTCATCTCTATTTCCGGCTTGCATAATTTGATTAATTCTACTTCCACTAAGACTCTTTTTGTTGTAGCAAAACGTAATTTTTCCAACAATGCTGATAAAATACGAATATCCCTGATCAATAATTTTTCATCGATCAACTTTGCTTTCTCCTGTAGAAACTTCATTTGTTCAGTAGATACTTCTAATGCTTCTTCTGCATCTGTTCCCTGCCCAACTAATAAAAGATTCCTTAGAAACCACAAAAAATCTGTGATAAATTGTGACCATTCTCTTCCTTGACTTGCAACATCCTCAATCAAGTCCATAACCTTCGCAACATTCTGTGCCATAATGAAATCTAAAAGTTCACTATAAACCTGAATATCTACTGTTCCCAGTACATCTAACGTAGCATCATACGTCAGTTTCTTACCCAAATTAAAGGCAATGCACTGATCCAGAAGGCTTAACGCATCTCTCATGGAACCATCTGCCATTCGTGCGATATATTCCAAAGCTTTATCTTCTGCTTCTACCTTTTCTTGATTGGTAAGGTCAATCAATTGTTTTTTTATAACATTTGATGTAATACGATGGAAATCATATCTCTGACATCTTGATAAGATAGTGATAGGAATCTTATGAACTTCTGTCGTGGCCAAAATAAAAATGACATACTTCGGTGGTTCTTCCAATGTTTTTAATAAAGCATTAAAGGCTCCGATGGAAAGCATATGTACTTCATCAATGATATAGACTTTGTATTTACCTGTTGCTGGCGAATACTGTACCTGCTCCTTAATCTCTCGAATATTATCAACGCCATTATTAGAAGCTGCATCAATCTCGATTACATTCAAAGATGATCCTTCTGTGATTGATTTACATGTCTCACATTCTCCACATGGTTCTCCATCAATAGGATGCTCACAGTTTACTGCTTTTGCCAAAATCTTTGCGACGGTTGTTTTTCCAGTACCTCTTGTTCCACAAAATAAATAAGCATGACCTAAACGATGATTACGAATCTGGTTTTTCAGTGTCGTAACAATGTGATCTTGCCCTTTTACTTCATCAAACGTTTGCGGACGGAATTTCCGATACAATGCACTGTATGACATTGTTTACTCCTTTCTGCTAATTCTTATTTTGTTTCCAATTTTGTTCATTATTAAACTTCATTTTCATGATGTTTGTACTATATGCGGTAACAAAACAATCAATAAAACGATGAATCCGATTCATAAAAGTAAAAAATCCTTCATCTGTCATATTGATACAGCTTTTTTCTTTCTTTTCATTTTTAGTAACCTCAATTTCCAAATACTATGGATATTTTTTAGGCTGATTGTTATAGAAACTCTGTCGTCTTACCAATAAAGTACGCTTTAGCTTCTGAGCTTCATTTTTTTTGCATGAACTGTAACTACAATCCCCAAATGATTTGGCAAATTCATATAGATATTCTGCCTGATCCACATCCAGATAAAATGTTACATTCTTTTTACTCCCTCCAACCTCTAATAATGAAATTGGAATCTTTGAATACTCAGTTTTACCATTAATTTTCTCTTTTTCTGCAAAAATACTTCCATAAAAGGATGATGTTACTTTCAGCTCATCCGCTGCAACTAACACTACCTTCCCATTACTTGTTTTTGCAATATCTCTTGCTTGTTTCTTCATTCTTCATCCTTTCCATCCCAATCTTCCGGGATCTTATCATTTTCATTAAATGTCATTGCATTAATAAGTCTGATCGTCATTTTGTGTAAGAATGGTATTTTCTCTTCTGCTAGAGATAAGATTCCTAAACTAATGAACAAAACAGACATAAATGCGATCAGATAAACTAAATTGTCTAACATACGACTTTCTCTCCTTTCTCTTCTTTTCGACTTTGTAACACTTCGATAAAAAACTTCTGGTCATGATTATCTGAACCACTTATTTCTGCCCATCTGCGATACTCTCCTGCATCCAATCCTAAAAAATCCATCAATGTTTTTCCTGTATTATGAGTTTGCCAGTATTTAATCCAAAGATCAGAATCTTTGACTGTGCTTTCCTTATCCATACAAGATTGAACGAATGATTTATGATATTTTCTACGATTGCCTTCTTTATTTAGAAAGCATTTTAAATATCTTTCCAGATCGCTCTCCTTACATTGCAGATTTTCAGTCAGATGAATAACACGAAGATTGATATCTCCATACGCTCCGCAAAAGATCACTTCAATCCGTGTTAATAACATCTTTTCATCATGTGACAGAGATTTTCGATTGTTTCTTCTAAGCTTTTGTGCTGTTTCAGCATATGCTCTAAGAACTTCCGGATCACGCAATCCAATTTCTAAAAATCCACCATCATTACAAAACGCTTCGACTTTGTTTATAAATTCGTCCATTTTTTCTCCTTTCTTAACGTAAAAAAGGGCACAAAAAAAACAGACCTTTCGTCTGTTAAATTTGTACCCTTTCATTATAAAATTTTCGTTAAAACACTACTACAAAGTCTGTTGCTTTAGTTTAAATACTTTAAAAAATCTTTTTTTGCCATACCGGCACGTTTCGCTGCTTCATCAACAGAAAGTATTTTGTCAGCAACAAGTCCAACTAAAGTGGTAATCTTTCCTTCTTCAATACCCTCAGCACGTCCTTTAGCACGTCCTTTAGCATGTCCTTCCTTTAATGCTTTTTCTCTTGCTTCTTCCTCTACCAAATCTGATAAGTTACACATGAGATTCAACTCCTCTTATTATTTTGTGTTTAAATTTTGAGAATTTTTAATCTGCATCAATCGCTCTTTGGAAATTGTAACACACTCCATAATTGTTTCGTCAGATAATCCCTGTGCTATCATTTTTAAAACAATCTCTGTTTCTTTACGATTGAGAACTTCCTCCTCTAACAAATCTGATAAGTTGCACATAAAATTCAACTCCTCTCCTAAACGAATTGTCATTGGAATATGATAATCCGTTTGTAAAATTTTCTTTTTCTCCTTAGCTGAAATATGAGAATTTAATAATAAATTCATCATTTTCAAAAATGAATCATTCGTTTGATCTTCTTTTTTTTGATTTAGACAAATCATAATCACTGATAATTTATCATATGCTTCCACATTATCTGGAATTCCTGAAATGATATCCTCTTTTGCTATTTTGTATTCAGAAATCGCATTTCCGATATAGTTTGGTGCATTCATGCAAATCCAAATAGAATATACTTTTTTGAGATTCTGATAATTTGGAATCGCAAATTCTGTGCCTAGCTGTGCAGATAACATCCTAGCAGCATAGAAAATTCCTCTGGTTTCAATGTGATATCCAGGGTAAAAAGATTTCTGTGCTTCTACATTAATGATTAGTCTGATCTTTTCCTGTGTTTTGGGAACAATAGCGAAAAAACGCAGGTCATAATATATGACACCTTCTTCATTTACAGCATCTTCCGTATTAATTCCTGTGATTTTCTGATGATTTGTCAGACCCGGATTAACACATACTTTAGAAACTGTTGGTTTTTCGATACATTCCATAATTTTGTCAATGCTGTAAACAGCAAATTCTTTCACTGTACGACGTAATATCCAAGCAAGAATCACTTTGTTACTGAGAATATTTTTACAATTCTCATCATATTGTTCTTTTGCTTCTGCGATTGTCAGTGTCCTTGATAACTCTGTGTTCAAAATATCTCCTTTCTTATTTTTACATGTTGACGTATTTTTGTCAATTTTCTTATCGCAAAAAGGGCACAAAAAAAGCAGACCTCCCGTCTGTTAAATTTGTACCCTTTTATAAATAAAAGTTTTATAAAGTTTCTTTCTAAGTATTTTCTATAAAAAGTCCCACTTCTCCTAATGTTGGGAATCTGATAAAAAATACAATTATATAGTATCACAAATTTTTTGTTTTATCAATGTATTTTTCGGCAAAGAAAAAGGATCATTACATGTTGCAATGATCCCAAATCCTTATGAAAAATAAGATTTGATTTTCTCTTTTTTAAACATCCACCACATCCGGATTTTAAGTCGAATTGGTAATTTGATAGTTACTTCATCTTCTTCCATACGTTCAATCTCCTTCTTGACATACTCTTCTCCAACTATTTTGATTGCTTCTTCAAATTTCATTGTTTCCCCTTTCTTAATCTTAATTTTTCCCTACATTATTTGAATCATTAATTTTAATAAAAGGGGAAACAAAATAACAAAATATTTTATTTAATTTTAATTTTTACAGTTTTCTTTTTATTGGTACCATCAGTAGACATTACTGTAATTTTTACAGTTTTCTTCTTGCCTGTTTTTTTAGTCTTTACCTTCCCAGAAGATGATACAGTGGCATATTTTCTATTGCTACTCTTCCAAATAAGCTTCTTGTTTGCTCCTTTTGAAGCTTTTACCTTTGCTGTTAATTTTAAAGTTTTACCAGCTTTCACTGTTTTCTTCCCCTTAATGGAAATACTCTTAACAGAACCTTTCATGACTTTAATCTTATAGGTTGCTTTTTTATTACTTCCATCCTTTGCAATGGCAGTAATTGTTACGGTTTTGCCCGCGGCCCTTTTATTGATCTTCACAACACCGTTTTTATTAACTGTCGCAACTTTTTTATTACTTGTTTTCCAAGTGACTATTTTGTTTTTTGCATTTTTCGGCGAAATACTTGCTGTTAATTTGATTGACTTGCCAGCAGCAATTTGCTTGGAAATTCCTTTAATTGCTATTTTTTTAACAGTTTTCTTAGATTGTTGTGTGCTTTTTTTATTGTCTGTTTCCTTTTTTTGTTCTATTTTTATACTATTATCTTTTTGTACTAAATCAACATCCCCTTCATTTAAATTAATATCTTTTTTAATATCAGTTTCATCTATTTTAGGTTAACATTTTATCATCTAATCTTCTACATTTTTTAGAAATTATATTTATTTTCTTGATGATTTGACAAGGTATATTAATTATAGTAACATTTAAAGAGGAACTATTAATATATTTTAACTCATATAATAATAACTGCAAAAGACCAGCGATATTACATTGCTGGTCTTTTATATTTCTAATTTTTGTTATTATATGATAGCTATTTTGCACATTTTTTACAAGCTGTGTAACCCTTTTTCTTTGCCATATTAATCTTGACTTTGCTTGGATTTCTCATTCCGCTACAGCTTTTCTTGTAATTCCGTCGGTGAAGTTGTTGTATCAGCTTCCATCAGGATATGGACATGATCCGATTCGCCA
>ERZ824473.1413-NODE-1413-length-34361-cov-14.952108_pt1 | contig 34361 bp, 31 predicted proteins | sample MGYA00519874_ERZ824473 | MGnify/ENA primary metagenome ERZ824473 (study PRJEB31778, sample SAMEA3449151) | human gut metagenome | biome: human gut; feature: human-associated habitat; material: faeces | place: United Kingdom | collected 2010/2012 ... | reverse complement strand
TCAGCCAATACTCGAAATCACGGATGAACTGCCCGTCCAGTTCATTCAGGAAGAAATCATCCTTATGATAACGGAAATGGATAAACTCTCTCAGCCTGTTTATGGAGGTTTTAAATTTTGTTACAGTTGATTCGGCATATTCCTTGCCGATTAAGGGTATGGCACTTTTTATTATGGCCCGCATAGACTTCCAGAAGGGTATATTGTACCTTGTCCCTTCCATAATATCTGTCACGGATAATGTCTGCCGTAACAACCTTGTTATCTATCTCCAGTTCCCGGTGTATCTGCAATACCTTGGCACGGACTGAATTTATGTAGTGGTTAAGTTCCTGCGAGCTGCGGTCTTTTCCTTTGGAACATTCTTTTGACTGGTTCCAGAGTTCCACCGGCACACTGCGCTTGATCACAATCTCCGCTTTCCGCTTGTCAACGGTGATACGCATACAGACGGGAGCCTCCCCGTTTTTCAGCAGCGTCTGTCGCTTGATGTAAAACAACACACTCAGTGTACTACGTCTTTTTTCAACTCCCATACTTCTTGTATTTTTAGTGGTACAAAGTTAAATCGTATTGTTCCAAATCAGACTATGCAAAATATTGAGAATCAGCGAAAACAAAACTAAATCGTTGGACTTTTTTCTTCCCCGAAAAATCCAACGGATAAGCCAGTGCCAACTGCGTTATTCCGCTGCTTTTAGATGTGGTGTTGGGCAAAAAGAAAAGTCCTAAAGTATAATACTTTAGGACTTTTCTTTTATTTTGCTTCATAAGAAAGCGGTGCGTACGGGACTAACGGAGTTTTTAATCAGCACTGATATTCAATATGTTATAATAACCCTCCAAGAAAAGCACCCAGTTCTGCACCTGCTTTATTTCTATGTTTTTCCGATAGGAGTTTGCCTTGTTCCAACAGAGTAAAGATAGGGATTTTTATTGAATTATCAAAAAATATGAATACATATTAGGACAAAATAAATGAACAGGTATTTAAGAAAGAATATACATAAAATTTTCTATAGAGAATATGTATCTTATTTAGGTAATTATAAATACTAAAGTTTAGCATATACATCCCCATATATCTTTATCTCATCTTTAAATTTATATAACTGTTCAATCACTGCATCTCGACCGTGAAATCTTTTCTGTTGCCGCAATGATTGTATCTCTTTACAAGTCAAAATCTTTATTATTCTAACAAGATTATCTACATTCTCATTGTTTTCCACTGCATAATATAGAGCGTACTTCATAATTTTAACAATCTTACCCTTGTAAATAGCTATACACCTTTTTGAGAAAGGTACGCCTTCAATATAGTCTGTGGGAATATTACCAAATCCAACAAATGCTTCTATTCCATAAGTTTTAGATAACCTCGCAAGACTTTTGGAATTATTTTTATTAGAATTGCAGGAAAAACAAAAGAAAACCTTTTCTCTAAAAACATTAATATTATTAGCATCTATGAATACTTCTTTATCATAGAAATCCTTATTTTCTTGTGCCGCAGTGAAATCAATAGTCATTTCACCATATTTAGCACAAGCCCCATGGAGCTGAGTATCACCACCATGTCCCATAAAAAAAATGAAATGACTTTCCATAGATTGCTGGATACATCTTTCATGGTCATCATCAGAAAAATGGACTTTATAACAATGCCATGCATCTCCAAGTATTCTTGTTTCAAAAGTATGAATACGATTAAGAAACGAAGTTGAACTACTCTTATCAAGAGGGTATATTGCAAACACTTTACTCATAATATTGTATTGCAGTAATATTTGCTATTATATGATCTGTAATACTTTTTTTTAACGCAATTGTTTTAGCACCTCTTGCAAGAAGTAATTCTCCAATTTCGCTAATTTTCTTATCAGAATAACCAGGTATTGAACATTTAAATTTTTCATTATCTATTGCGCGTAATGAATCTGCCAACCTTGCATCAATCGTCATATCAGGCTCTTTAACAATAAGTTTCTTAAAGTTTATCTCGAACTCCCCTTCACTACTCAAATAATTAATTTCGTTTTGAGCAAGTAATCTTAACATTTCGACTTGCTGCTCAAATCCAATAGCTCTCTTAGTGATAATATCATTGATTACGTCTTTTATTTGAGCAGAATACATAACTACTTGATTGCGATAATAAGGTAATAAATCATATAACATCGCTATTAAATCTATACCTTTAAGTTCATTATCTATAAGGTTATAGTCAGTTGCAAAAACATCTAAATGTGACAAGAATTTTATTGATTTTAATTTATCCTTTAATGTGTCTTTATCAAATTTCAAATCTCCATTTTCTTGTCTTATTGAACAATCATTAGGATTTATCTCCTCATATATTAGCTGTATGCCATCTCTTTCAAGACTCTTACTTATTCTTTCAAGACGATCTTTTTGAGATTGTTCATCAATCAAAATCAAATGTCGCAATTCCATTATTTAAACAGTATTTTAAAGTGCATACCCTTATTATTAATAGGCGTGTCAATTTCTATGGATGCACGTAAAGATTTCAATGTTTCTTTTATTAAGTACATTCCAAAGCCTGTACCATTTCTACCAGATTTCGCAAAATCGAATATTTGATTCGGCTCTTGACTGAAAGAATCTATTAATCCATCACCATCATCGTAAATATCAAGTTGAAGAGAATTATTTTGACGAGAACAATGCAACCAAATATTTTTAGCATGCCAGTCTTCTGAATTTTTTACAAAATTATCAATTAGCAGTGCTAAATCAAGTTTACTGCCATAGACAGCAAACAACTCAATATCAGATAAAAAATGACATTTAACAGTACTTTTTATTTCTTCTGCTAAATATCCCTGAATAAATAGTGGTAAATTAATTTTCTGAGAATCAGATTGAGCTAAATCGCAACTAAGTATAAGATCTGTAGCAACTAATGCCTTTTGAGAAAGTTTCTTAATATGAGATAATGACTCAAGAATCAAATAACTATTTTCTTTTCCAAACTTCCCTTTACTAACAAGTTGTATTAACTCATCAACCTTAGCGTTTATCCTACTATTATTATTTTTAACATGATGTATCAAAGCATCTGTATCAGGATTAGAAGCTTTCTTATAAAATTCAACCTTTAAACTCTCTAATTGTTTTTCTTTCTCGATTTGTTTTCGCTTACTTTCTTCTTCTTTAGCTCTTTTCTCTGCAATAAGACGAGCATTTTCAGCTTTAACTTTTTCATTTTCTGCACGTAATTTATCCAATTCAACTTGGCGTCTAAGCTCCTCTTCGGCTTTAGCTTTTGCTTCTGCGATACGACGTTCTTCTTCAGCTTTCAAAGCTTTAGCTTCAGCTTCAGACTGAAGACGCTTTGCTTCCTCAGCTTTTTTTTCTGCTTCAATTTTTTGTTGTGTTAATTCTTCAATTTGTCTTTTAGCATCTTTAATTTTACTAATAAGTTCTTTATTTCCTGTTCTTTCAGCTATTATCTCTAAATCAGAGATGAACTGTGGCTTAACATCTTCAGGTGAGAAACTAGATGATACTAAGTTTGCAAGTTCAGTATTGTAATAAAGGACCTCAACATTGTTGTCTGAGGATAGAGTTTTAATAAGGCGTACAAAATCAATTTTACTACCTAAACTTGAATCTATAACATATGATGGACTCTCTGAGTCTTTATCAATTCTTTGGAGCTCTTTTCGAGCAATATCTGCAATATGCTCATCTTTATAATATTCATTTCTCAAAAAGGATTCCCCCCATAAAACACCAACAACATATCTTTCAAGCCTTTTTTCACTTTGTTTAAACAATTCCAAAACTTGGCGAGACATAGGAGTATCCACCAATCCACTATCACGACTAGATACTTCTTTTAATTCACTAACATCTTCAACAAAAATGTCAACACGTCCCATTAGATCTCTACTACTAAGATATCTAGCCCGGCCTTGTTGAGCCCTAAAGTCTATTCCCCAGCTGTCATCACCTGTTTCTCCAAATGGAAGAATACGAAATCCATTTCTAAACAAAAAGACAGATCCATAATTGATTGGATCAACCCCCATCAATCTAGAGAAATTATATTTTGCTGCCCTATTTAAAAACGATAAAGATACAGTTCCATTCTTTATCAAGGGATATAAATTATTATGCTCTTTGATTCTATAAATATCAATTCCTCGGTCGGTCAAGGTTGTATAAACAACATCATCCTTAACTTTTACATCTATTTGAGTTGTTTTGAGCTTAAGGATTTCTGTAATACTATTCTTAAGAGGACCGTTTACAAGCTCACGATCATAACTTATCCCTTCTCCCAACAATTTAGCATCTCCTTCCTTTTCTCTTTCACAAACAAGATCAATTACAAAGTCATTTATTTCAGAATATGGATTAATTAATTTTTGCAAAGAACGTTTAAGCTCCAAAATGTGTTTTCTAGTCCATGGTGTTTCATCATCATGTAGATCTGTAATTTCAATAATAGTACCATGAGTATAGTTACTTGGAAAAACGACTGTAGAATTTAAAGAACGATGCTTCACATTTACATTTACAAATTCAATTTTTTGGTCTTCTTCAAATTTTGCCCAATCAACAAAAATTTGTTCTACTTGAGTCGCATCATTTGTTTTTGTAGTTATTGTTAGGAAACGCCCTAAACGGTCACAAGAAAATCGACCAATACCTTTTGCTCCAGCATAATATCGTTTAATTTTATCTCTATATGATTTTTGTTTTTCATCAACCAAATCTTCGGAACCATCTTTTTTAGCTGAGAAACCAAGAAAAAGCCATTTATTTATTAAATCAGAATAAGACATACCTTTACCATTATCGGCAATAGTGATTTTGTCTTCTGAAAAAGTGATGATAACATGGTTTGCATACGCATCGTATGAGTTCTTAACTAACTCAAAAATGGCAACATTATCACTTGTTATCAAATCTTTGCCTACAAGATCTTTTAAAGCAGAACTTATTTTGAATTGCAATGTATCTTCCATCACTATAACATTTCTTTTAAAACCAATCCAGCTTGTTGTGCAAATAATGGTGGAATGGCATTACCTACTTGGCTATATCTCGGTACTTCTATTTTTCTCATCTGTCCACCTGTCGTATATTTGCTTTTAAATTCATACCAATCCGGAAATGATTGAATTCTAGCACATTCACGAACGGTCATTATTCGGGGTTCTTGATAGTGCAGATAATCATCGGGCATATTTGTAATAGTAGGAGCGATAGATTGTGCATCCAACACTGTTAATCCCCTTTGATGTATACCCCATTTCTCTCGTTCCTTTCCGTCAATTCTTTTATTTCGAATAGGATAATATGCTAATAACTTCTCGAAACAATGAACCTTTTCCTTACAATGATGGGCAAAGCTATGACTTTGAGGTATTATTCCCTGCACATTTTTACGCATATAAACCTGATATTCATTTGATGGGTTACCATATATACCAGATTTGAAACCTTTTCGATCAGGGGTATCAACTTCACCATTGCTGCGAAGCAAATCTGAAATAGCATCAGCAATTGAAGGATGCTTCGGCAGATTATTTTCTAAAAAAAATTGTTCTCGGTTCTTCCATAGCCTGGTTATAAACTGCCCAGCAGCATTCTTTTTCCCATTAAGGATACCCACTAATATAAAACGTTTACGACGCTGAGGGACACCAAATTGGGAAAAATCGATTACTTGAGGACAAACATCATATCCTAACCCTTTTAATTTCTCAATGACAATTGTAGAATATGGAATAGAATTTGGATTCTTCTTTTTATCAAATGCATAGGTAAAGCCTTTAACATTTTCAAATAAGAGAAGTTTAGGCATTACCATAGAAATAAAACTTATATATGCAAATACTAACTGATTCCTAATATCGTCCTTTACTCTGCGTCCAGCCATTGAAAACCCCTGACATGGAGGACCTCCCGCAACCAAATCAATTGTACCTCTCAAACTTTTAAGTTGTTCAGCATACAATTTATTTACTTCAAGAATATCTAAAGGTTGTTGAGGAAGCCAATCAGGCCAGTTAAAATGATTTTTATTTTCTATCAAATTATGGCAGAGAGTAGCATAAGCACAAGGATTTTTCTCAATCGCAAACACACCACTCCACCCAGCCAAATAAAGACCGAGAGACAAACCTCCACATCCTGCGAAAAGATCAATAACCCTAAACTTATCCATTATCAAAATTACGCTTTATTACTATTAAAATTTCTAAACTCCAGTATTCTTTACCTTGAGATATTAAACACCAATATATAAATTGTGATACAAAAATAACTGTTTTTATCGACAAATACAAGTATAATAAAATTATGCAAGGACCCAGCCATACCGCTTTTCACAATTTCACACCATAAAGTTTGTCCTTTTCCAGAAAGAAATCTATCTTTGGAAAATGAAACTAGAAAAAGAAATTCTAAAAGAAAACGGCCTAACAAATATTGATGAACTCATAGATTCCCAGTTCGGCAAACCCGGAACACCAAAACGTGAAATGTTCCGGAAAGAAGCCCGTACTTATGTGAACGGACATGCAAAAGTTCCGGAATGTCGGAACTCCCAAAGGAAACGGGAATAACCAGCTTTTCCTGTCCGTTCCAGCGAGCCAAAAACACGACCTCCATAGCGTCAAATTCTTCTCTGATGCAGATGGAGAAAGGTGGTTATTTGAAAAGTCCGCATTTAGCAGCCTGATGCATCTAGTTGAATACTAATATTCTACAAGGTTCATCAGTAAATCATGTAGGAACTGAACCTATTTGGGTAAGCAATGCCGAACTATACAGATTCAAACACTTGATAATAAATACGTTACATTATATTCAATTATTCCAATACAAAATGGGACTATAGGTTCGATTCCTGGTGGGATCCGAACCTTTTCCTATGACCTTAACAAATATCTGAAAATCACACATCTACTTTATTTTCTTTTCTTATAATCCTTTATTCAAGGCCATTAATAATCAATATATTACATCCCATTCAGAACCATAATCTATGTCTTATCCGTGTCCTATACGCCCGTTCGTGATATGGACACAATTAATATTTATTCTTATGAGACATAGTTTTTCCATCTACTTCTATCTGAAGCGTAGAAAGCTTCAAAAAGACAGCAAGTCAACAATCATGCTCCGAATCATAGTCAATAACAAGGCCGCAGATGTAAGCCTGAAGATGTCCATCCTGCAGGAGCATTGGGACAAGCAGAACAGGCGTGTTTCCGACATGAATCCAGAAGCACACGACATCAATGCATACCTGGACAAAGTAAGTTCCACATTGCAACATCATTACCAACAGGCCCAACTGGAAGGGAAACAGCTTACGGCAAGCATGCTGAAGCAACGCTTCATGACCACAGGATCCAACCCGCATTCCCTTTTGGAGATATTTGACAAACAGGTGAAAGATGCGGACAGGCTGGCACATGCCGGACAAATCAGCATGTCCCATTCCAACAAACATAAACTAGTCTACAGGCGGCTTGAGGAGTTCTGCAAGAAAATGGGCAGACAAAATATGCCACTGGAACAGTTCAACCGGCAGATGATACACGAACTGGAACTTTTCTTCAGGACTGACTGCAGGCTGTCAATCAATACGACAGCCAAGATGATGAGTATGGTAAGAAAAGGAATTCTATGGGCATACCGGTGCGGAATTATTCTGACCAATCCGTTCTCGACCTACCGAATAAAGAAGGAGGAAAGCCAGAAACAATACCTGAACAAGCAGGAAATAATAAGGATAATGAACAAGCGGCTGGATATTCCCAGACTGGCTTCCATCCGTGACATATTCATCTTCAGTTGCTTCACAGGCATCGCCTACTCAGACATCTGTCAGTTGAGAAAGGATCAAATCATTTCAGATTCCGGCAAGAGCATGTATATCCATCTGTACAGGACCAAGACCAACCACCCCGCATTCATCCCTCTCCTTCCCCAAGCCAAGAAAATAGCAAGTTTTTACATAAGAAAAGGCGAATCGGAATACCTGTTCCCGACCATCTCGAACCAGAAAAGCAATGCCTACCTTAAAGAGCTTGCCGATATCTGCCATATAAGAAAAAGGGTGACATTTCATGTGACCCGGCACACGTTCGCCGTGACTGTCTGTCTGGAAAACGGGCTTCCGATAGAAACACTTTCCAAAATGCTCGGACATACCAATCTGAAGGTCACACAAGCCTATGCCAGAATCACGTACAGGAAAGTCACGGAGGACATGAAGGTATTAAAGAACAAGCTGAAGGACTGGAAGCCGGAATCCGGTCCGATGAAATCTGATGACATTTAATGAAATCTAATGACAACAGGCTCCGGCGGTTTGCAGCGGCATGAGAATGCGGATATCTTTGTTTCAAACCAAAAAGAACATTTTATGGGAACAATCATCACCAGATCAGACAAGGAAGTACTTCATTTCTTCGATGAAATGAAAAGGGTATCGGACCTCATAGACCATTTGCCGGCGGACAACCGGCACTTATTGGACGGGGAAAACTACCTGACAGATACGGAACTGGTCGGAAAACTCAAGCTGAGCAAGCGTACGCTGCTGGACTACAGACGCTACGGCATATTGCCTTATTACCAGATAGGAGGAAAAATCCTATACCGGGAAAGCGATATCGTACGACTGCTGGAAAAGAATCGAAAAGAAGCGTTCTGACATCCGGTTCCGTTTATGGGAAAGGCTATACCACCACATCCGTTGGAGTATAGCCTTTCACTTTTTATCATATTTTGTATATGTCCGCTTCATGCCTTTCAGGAATTCCTCTCCTGAGCCTACATATAATGGCGCAACATATAGTCGGAAGAATAACCGAGCATTTCCCTGACATGTTCTTTAGGAATCCGGCTGGCCAGGGTGACTGTCGCAGCAAACGTGTTGCGGGCCATCTGGGTGGTCAGACGCTTGGAAATCCGACAACGCGCCGCTACCTCTTTCAGGTATTCATTCATTTTCTGGACTGACGGGACAGGAAAACACGGACCTTCCGGATTCATCGGATTCCAACCTCTGTATTTCTCCAGCAGGACCATTGCCGGTTTAAGAAGAGGAACACGGCTTGTACAGCTGTCTCCGACCTCCGCTCCTTCAGCACGTGTCCTGCAAATCCATAGTGTTCCTTCGTCATCCCTAAACAGGTGCGACGGACAAAGAGTACTTATCCCCTGATAGGAAAGTCCGGTGAGAGCACAGAAGACGAACACATCCTTCACCCGTTCCAGACGTCCGGTCGGCACATTTGTTTCCATCATTGTTCTCAACTCCTCCCAGTCCAAGAAAGACGGGGAAGTCTCCTCCTTCACGCACAGCCGTCCCAGTTCTTTCAGGCACCTGCCATCCTCCATCCAACCCTTCTGCTGAGCCACCTTGAGAACCTTACGGAAACACTCCAGATATTTAGCCGCCGTATTCCGGGCCAGCCCGCGGGTCTCCTTCAAATACCTTTCAAATGCCGTGATAAACTTCCTGTCCAGTTCGGAGAACGCGATATCTTCCTTATTGTAAACATTCCGTATGACGGTCTCTACCAATCCGCGGCATCTGTTGTAGCGCGCCAGGGTGGCAGGATGCAAATCCCCGGGAGAAGCCGCCCATCCGTCTATGCATTCCTTCATGGCCTTCAGAACCAGATGCCGTCCTTCCCTAGCATACAGAATATCCAGAATCTTCTTCGGAGTCAGTCTTTCCCCATCATACACGGAATTCCTGTGAATGACATATATTCTGTCCCTCAGTGTCTCAAGGTACATGTTCAGCTCTGCCGAACTCCGTCCCCTTCCCTTGCTACGCATCTTCGCATTGTCCCATAACTCCACCGGTATAGAGCGTTGGATACGGATTTCATCCCGCTGTCCGTTAATTGTCACCCGAAGAACGACCGGTGCTTCACCGTTCTTCAACAACTTGTTCTTCAAGATGAAGAACATTACATGCAGTGTGTTTCCTTTCATACATTCTGTTTTGGTGCAAACTTAGTAAACACACTGGAATACAGCACTATGCACAATTACGCAATATAGCGAAATATAATACATGCCTTTCCTGAGCACGGTTGTACTTTCCGGATTCAACAATCGAATATTTCTGAAAGACCGGTTCCTGCAACAGACAACATGAGACATCTGATGACTTGTGCTGCCATCTGATGACATGGTATTGGCCAGCCAGGCCATACCGTCTATCTTTGCCTCAAACCAAACAACTACACTTTATGGAAATCGTAAACATTGAAGCTGGTACTTTCAAAGAAATGGTAATGTCCATCCAACTGCTGAAAGAAAAACTGGAAAACCTCAAAGGCAGGCAAACCTTAAAAAGTCTGGATGACTGGATGGACAATCAAGAAGTATGCATGGCACTGAACATATCACAGAGAACACTGCAGGCCATGAGAAGCAACGGTACCTTGTCCTTCTCCCAGATTGACCGGAAAACCTATTATCGGAGACAGGATGTCATCAGACTGATTGAAAAAGGGAAGAAGAGATAATCCTGGTAAAAGCGAGGCCAATCCATACAAGCAAACAACTCTTCATTATGTAAAAGGCTATACCTCACTGTGCGTTGTGAAGTATAGCCTTTTCTGATTATCCGAAGACCCTGGCGACATCCTGCATGTCCTTCATGATACTGTTGTCCAGCACACGAGCATAATGCTGTGTCATGCGGGTTGAAGAATGGCCAAGCATCTTCGACACATTTTGCAGGGCGACATCATTGGCAAGGGTAACAGTCGTCGCGAACGTGTGTCGGGTCACATGAACGGTCAGCCGCTTGTTTACCCGGCACAGGGTGGCTATCTCTTTCAGGAACTCGTTCATCTTCTGGTTCGACGGAATCGGGAAACAGGGCCCTTCAGGACTCTCCGGATTCCAGTCCTTATATTTCTCCAGAATGACAAGCTCAGGTTCCAGAAGCGGTACATTACTGGTACAGCTTTCCTTATGAGTTGTTATCTTCACGCGAGCCTTGTGTATCCACAGTTTCCCCTCATTGTCCTTGTAAAGATGTGCCGGGCACAAGGTCTTCACATCAATGTATGACAGGCCGGTCAGACAGCAGAACAGGAAAAAATCCTTCACGGTGTTCAGACGTGTCGTGGAAAAGTCCTTCTCCATAATCCGTTTCAGTTTTTCCAGGGTCAGGAACGTAGGACACGTCTCCTCTTTCCGGAACAGACGCTTGCGTTTTCCAGCCAACGGATCCTGTTCCAGCCATCCGTTCTCCCGAGCCAGTCCGAGAAATTTGCGGAAACAGCTCATATACTTGGTCAGGGTGTTCTGGGAAAGCTTGCGTACCGTTCTCAGATGCATCTCAAACCGGTCGATGAAATCCCCATTCAGCTCATGGAATGTAATGTCCTCTTTCCTGTAGAAATCCTTAATGACCGTCTGCAGCGATTCATAACAGTTGTTATAACGTGAAATGGTGGAGGGCTGGTACTCCGTACCGATCAGGGAAGTCCAGTCATCGATACATTTCCGCATGGTCTGCAGAACCAGATGCCGTTCCTCTTTCGAGAACAACTTTATCAGAAGATTCTTTGGGGTAATCAGGGCTTCCCTACAAAGAAGTTCCTTGTGAATCTGGTACAGCCTTACTTTCAATGCCTCGATATAGCTGTTCAATTCCGTTGAACTCCGATCTTTCCCTTTGCTGCGTTCCTTCACATTGTCCCATAACTTCAACGGAACAGAACGTTGAATCCGGACTTCATCCAATTGTCCGTTAATTGTCACCCGCAAAAAAATCGGTGCCTCACCGTTTTTCTTTAGTCTGCTCTTACGGATAAAGAACAGAACTTTCATTGATTCCTGTTTCATACCACTTTATTTACGTTGTAAAATTAGAAAATGAGGAACAGGAAAATCCTACGCAAAAACATGATAATCAATGAAATATTATACATTTCAGGTGCTTTTTTATTGTCCCTAAAAAAGGACCCTGAATTTGCACCTGACAAACTTCGTAGAAATGCTATATTCTGCCTCCAGCCGGAAATGAAAAAAGCCCTGATTCCGTTGAGAATCAGAGCTTTTCCTAATTTTGCTTTGTAAACTAGCGGTGCGTACGGGACTCGAATTTAAAATCTAATCCACTCTATACCAATATCTTAATTAGTCAAAATTTTCAAAGTCCAACGTTTAATCCAACGTGAAAAGTTCGCTGTTTTGCTTAGCTTTTTATAGCTGATTAGAACATTGCAAAGATAGAGAAAAATAGCAATATAACCAAATTTCATTTATAGCTTATTGACGAAATTGAATTAGCACATGTTTAATTCTACCAATGTTTTTTTGTAATTAGAAAGATTGCAAGTGCCCAATTTTCCCAACAATCCGAGTGAATAATCCCTATACATCTTTCGCACAATTTCTTCCGATCATAATCACATAGTTGTAAAATAATGTTTCTATCCTTTTTCTTGTTTTAGCAAAAGTTACAAATACCGGTTTCCAGCCTTCTGATTAATTCTATATAGAACTTACAACTTGATATTTACTATTTCAAAAAAACAATTACACATCTGCATTGTAAGCATCCAATAAAATACACATTGTAGATTTATAAAAAGAAAGCAGACTCTTCTTGCTAACTTTACACATGTTGATAATAAAAGTTTACCATTTCATTGGTTGAATTTATTCAACTTCCAAACATTTGGAGGCAAGTCGCGAGCATTTTTACTAGAGTCTTTTTCCAAATGTCACAGAAGTTGGGCTGTGACATCATTCAGTCATCTTCTTGAATTGACTTCCTACGCCTTGCAGGTGGCAAGTAATGAACCGATAATCGCTATGTTTTTGCCGCTTCATAATTTTCGTAGAACAGAAAGTTCTTTCTTGATAACGTCAAAGGACGTATCGCATTTTCTGCAAAATTATTGTCTATGTTTATATGGTTAACGTTAAGACAAGTATTCACCCTAGGCCATAATGAATATTCCTGGGGTTCACTTATGTAATGTATTTTATTAATATTCAGATGTAATTTAAAGCTTCCTAAATAATCTCCACCGATTTCGCTGTGTAATACTTTCAATGTTTTGCTTCACCATTCTCTAGCTTTTATAAGTGCAAAGATAGTATTTTATTGAGACTATAAAGTAAGTTTTTCTTTTTGCTCTTTTTTATACCATATTAATAATATAGATAGTTCACAATAACAACTTAAAAATAAGTATATTACTATCAAAACAATGAAATGACATCAAAGAGTTGTTCCTTATTTTATCATAAACTTAAGTGGCAATAGTATGACAATAATTATTATTTATCTAGTACACCTATAGTGACAAGAATATCATATTTTAGTTTACTTAAAGGGCGGTCAAGAAAATGACTGTTATCCAGTTCTGTGCCAAACAACATCCGATAGACCTCAGAACGACTAAGTTGACGTATACTACCTTTCAGTACGGTCTCGAACAGTTGCTTTAAGTACCCCGATGGATATGCATCTTTAAAATTCATAAGGTCTCGTACTTCGAGTTCACCATGCATTGCGTATATTTCTTGTAACATCATATCATTAACCGTTTTTTCTTCCTTACTACCTGTAGGAGTATCTATAACGACTGTCCATTGGGGTGGAATATCGGTAGTTAATGAGGCTCGGAATGTAATATCTGGATGGTTTGTCTCATGGACGTATGGGTGAATATGAGTTGCGAGATCAAATTTAATTGCCCCTTTTACAGAACTATTGCATATGGTACAACTCGGAATCAGATTGCACAAACTAAGTGACAATAATGGATAATCCTTTTTGTCAAACCAATGGTCGAAGGCAGGTCTTGCTATTCTTTCCTTTGCATTTTTTCCATTTCCTTTCTCTATTGTAAATGCATATTGTCGATTACAATAGACGCATGTATTGCTGTCAATCTGTTTAGACAGCCAATACGCTTCTGACTTACTACTTGTATTGAACACCTTTTCATATCCGAATATTTTCAACAGTAAATCTTTAGAGGGTCTTTTTGCTACATTTGATATCGTATTTAATTGGTTAATCAAGGAATCATTTAGTGTTTTTAATGCAACAGGCTCACTTATTAAGAGTCCTTTTAAGATACTTTCATCAGGATTTTGGGTATTCCAATTTGGTAATAATATCTCCTTAGCTTCATCGGATAAAATATAAGTTTTATCAATGCTACCATCTTTCTTTTTTACTACTACCCCATTACTAATTCTATTCTTTAAATCACCGATATATCTAGTGACATAATCATTCTTCACCATTGAAGAAGGGATCTGAAGCTTCAATAGTGTTGCAATACCTTTCTTATTCATAACTACATATTATCTAATTCATCCAACTGTCGCTGAAGTTCTATTTTTCTCAATTGTTTCTGTTCTTCTGTCATTGAGGGGAATGTTCTCGAGTATTCCTCCATAAGTATATGATAAATCACAGGCTCATCAAATGACAGAATACGGATCTTAATCTTTTTTGCAGAGAAATCTCTATTGAAAAGTTCATAACTAAATAGTTTTTTTCTGGGATTCTCTATTTCTGGATACAAATAACGATTCAAAAATGCAAAGGCATTTTCATCGTTTATAAACGGACATTTCTTGGTGTCAGTACAGTCTTTTGCCCATTGATGTACTTTCATGCAGGCCATCAAATGCGCAACTTCCCACTGTGCAAATATTCCTATTGCTCCACCTTCCAAAAAGAAACTGTCTTTCAGTATATCATGTACATTAGCCCCAAATGAACGTAAGTTAAAGATAGGTTCTTTCTCATCCTTTTTTAACGCTAATACATTCGTATGTGGAATATCAGATAGAACATAAGGGGAGTGTGTGACAATAATAAGATGCAAGCTATTGATGTTTTTTAGTGTTATTTGTTTAAGACTGTTTAAGATATAATACACAAATTGTTGCTGTAATTGAGGATGATAATATAATTCAATTTCTTCAAGGACCACACAAACATTCTGGTATCGTACACGATTGATAGAACTTTTATCTTTATGAGCAGAGTCGATATTGTCTAAATGATACAGAATTGAGCTAATAGTAAATATCTGTTGTTTTTCGCCAGAACTCAATGTCTCAAAATCAATCTTTACTTCACTGTTGTTTTTTTCACATAGATTGATTCTCATGGATAAGAATGGAGGAGGGACTATCGCTTGTACCCTTATTTGTACCATGAATGGAGATTTCATTTCGTCCTTTGATAATTTGGACTCTTTCCACCATGTGCTTCCCAATTGTTCAAACTTTATAGTATTCTCATTTCGCTGTTTTTTTTTCTTCGTATCAAAAATTTCTTGTAACTCAAATACATTAAAAATAAGATAAGCAAGTGTTTGATATATCTTACGTGTGATATGAGAATGATCTTTTGTTAGTGCTTGTATCAATTTTTCCAGTGTATCTTGATTAAAAACATCTTCCATCATGTAAGTTGCATCATAAAAGTCTCGATGCTCCTTATACTGATAAGATACTTTCAGCGTTTTATACACTAAATATTCTATTGCTTCTTTATAATAAGATTTTTGCTGATAATCGGTTATTTTTCTGTTTAGAACATTACCCCATTTTGTAACAATTGTATTTTTTAATAACTCATAGCCTTTTAGTGTCAATTGGTTGAAATGTAACTTTTTCTTTATTCGTTCTAAACCATAATTTTGTTCAGGCATATATGAATATGTCAAGCTCTCTACCAATAGATGGTCATTGATAATTCGTAAATCCTCATGCAACGTATACAATCTAACTAATCTTTCTATTGCAAGATTATGTTCATTATTGATGTCTATATTTCCCTCACGTCTGAAAGGAGTTATCACTAATGGAGCACGATATGCATCATTCTTATGGAACAGACCATGCAGCCAGCATTTATCTTCAATATCAAAAGTTTCATCTTCTTTCGTTCCAATAACGCTAGCTTCTTTCTGATCACTATTGCATTCTTTTTCAAAATCAAACGTATTATATGCATAGACAGACTGATTAGTTATGAGAGTGTAGAAAAAACATTCATACAATACTTTCAATTCCTGTTCACCGAGAGATACGTGAGGACCGATAAGCTCTCTGCAATTTTCGCTCTTCTCATTATTAAATATTATCTTTTTATTAGTGAAATAAATACTACCATCACTCTGCTTTGTATCAATGAACTTAAATAGTTTTACGCTACAGTTCTTCACTTTTAGATGGTAAGCTTTACTTTCAAGTATGTACCATAATTCACCATCTACACCATCAATAAAATGGAGTCGTTCAGCAGCCTGTCCATTATTCTGCATTTCACCGATGGTAGCTGCAGCAAAGTTGTTGATTAATCGCATCATAAACTCTATAATACTACTTTTCCCTGAACCGTTTTGTCCTACGATAGCACTGATGAGTATATGAGGAATATCATTGATTTCCTCATGATAGAAATCATCATATAGAGTACTTTGAATTTTTTGTTCTTCATTTATTATGATGGACTCTTCATCAATTAAGTATTCCTGAAGTAATTGATATGTGATACCTGGAGTTATTTTCCGCTTTCCTGTACTTTCTTCACTATTGCAGCGTATAGCAATAATGGCAAACGAAGACTCTTTGCTAGATACGGTTCTTGTGAAAAAATCCTTTCTTGCATTTGCTGAAGTGGGATTCTTTATGAATTTTGGACCAAACATATTAAAAATACTTTTGATTATTATTCTAAATCTTTCAAACATTGCTCATCGATAATATTCTCTTTCCCAAACCATTCTTTAGCTTTATCAATTACCGCTGTTGTTGGTTTATGATAAAACACAGCCAATTGTTCCTTAGCTCTAGTACAACAAACATAAAAAATCTTTTCTGTTCTGCTCACAACGCTTTCTTTACGATTAGTAGCAGTAAAGAGTTTGTCAAAGTTATAGTTATTCCACTTTCCATTATCCAATATAACCAAAATATTATCAAACTCGGTACCTTTTGTTTTATGCTGAGTTGAAAATGGAGTTTGTCCTTCTAAATAAGTATATAAATTGATAAACTCGCTATATGGGACTTCCATCATTCTGTAATAGATATAAGGACAGTGCTCTTGATAGTTCAATAATTTGTCATCAATCATACAGATGTTATTCTCATTTGCTAATTCTATTACTTCACGAATTGTTTTATTATCTGTATTTTGGAGTGAATTTATAGATTCTTTCAATCTCTTCTTGTCAGATATACTTTTTATCTTTCTATCAAAACTGTCTTTGTAGTCCTTTGTGTAGCCTGTAACTTTCAAAAATTCACATACATTTCCATCTCTATATAATCTTATAGCTTGCTCTATCTTACACAAATGTTTTACTAACGGAGAGCGTTTTGATCCCGTTTTATTATTTTCATCCTCGCTTTGTTTCTGATCATCAACAAGCTGAGAACTATCCACAAAGGTATGGCATAGATTTTCAAAATCATAAGATTGAGCAGCTTTATACAACAAAGGATGAGAGTCTATATAGCTTTGTTGAGTAGGAGTCGCCTTATATGATTTTTCAGAGACTCCTTTTTCTCGTAGCATCATCAAAATATCACCAAAAGTTTTTCCATAAATATCACTGTTAGAGAAATTTGACAATACACACGATTTTAGTTTACTGCTCTTCACATATTTCAGAATAGGGTCCCCACTATAGATTTCCATTAAATTTTTAAATCCTGCTTTATTGGCTATCAAGTTATGTGTGAGATTAAGTTCTTTTGTTATTTCAGAATTTTTAAAATTCCATCCTCTCTTTTCAGATAGATATGTTCTGACAGAAGAAAGTACATCATTATCTTTATCTGTATAGATAAATAAACATTTGCCTTTCTTGATTTTTCCTTCCTTCATATTAGGAGCTTTTTCATCAGTTGATGGCTCTTGTTGTAATCCGTCAGTACGAATTTTATTAGCTAGATCAATGATAGATTGAGGATTTCTTCTGTTTTGTACTTTTTTAACCTCATAGATACTACCATTCTCTACATCAAACTTATAAGCATTCAAATTACCTATTCCTTTGTCATAAATACATTGCATTGCATCACCGAAAAAGCCGACAATACACTTTTTGTCAGATTGTTTCAGATGAACGAGCATAATTTCTACCACTTCGGGGAAGGTATCTTGATACTCGTCTATCATAATAAAAGGATAACGACTTTTTAATATATCACAAAGCTTAGGGTACTCTCTAAACATTGCATTTGCCACAATAATTACCTCATCATGAGACAGAATACCATCTTTCAAATTTGTGTACTCTCGATACTCCATCAAAATAGGCTCTTCTCTATTGCAAAAAAAATCATCAGGTACTTCATCCATATTTGCAATACGCAATCCAGAATCAGGAGTGTTTAGTAATTTAACCACGACTTTACATAATTCACTTTGGTAGTTCTTTATATTGTCCCACAAAAAATCATGGATAGTGGAAACTACTAAATTATTGTGATTTACTCTTTGTGTAATTTCCTTTACAGCAGCATTTGTGTAAGTAATACACGCTATCAATGATGACGGATAAGTCTCAATTATCCACCTTATAATTTGTACTAGTGTATACGTTTTGCCGCTACCAGCCCCTCCACTTAGCAAAAAATGATGTCCTTGCCTAATATACTCAGTTATCTGCCCTAGTTCATTTTCTAATTTTTCCTTAACCATAATAATCCCTCTTTGATATAATTAGGAACATTCCAATTTGAAAAATCATATTTCCCTTCTCTCTGACTGTTGAAAAGTATCTCAATAGCCAAAGATGATTTTCCTTTTACACCGTTTTGGGCGAGTTTATAGGAATCTTTGTCCACTTTAAAATCTGCAATACAATCATCTTCCAAAGATGAAAATGTGTTATTAATTATAAATTCCTCATTTTCATGAAAAAAAGCATCCTCAAAACTACGAGGATGATACATTCCATCTTTTGCATATTGGAATGTCAATTTCAAATTTCCGATGGTATTAAAAGTCCATTTTTTTGTCACTTTATCCCATGCTAAAATAATAGGAACCTTTGTGAGAATATCTTCGATGCGTTTGGTCTCATTCAGAAAAAACTTGATGGAAGCATTTGAGGTTTCTAAAGTCTTATCTGCTGGATTGTATTCAGTTTTGGGGTAGACGGTCCTCTCATGGCCATTTTTATCTTTTTTCTTTTCAGGTTTACAATAGTCTATATCTGTTATAATCAAACATTTACGTAATCCAATAAATCTAAGTAACTTTTCAAATATATGTGAATAGGCACCAACCTCTACCACTGAGATATTTTGAGATAAAAGACATTCTTCTGTCTCTTTAACATTACATTCCTGATCTATCTTTTTCATCATAGCGGGCAACAAAATTCGTTCTGTATCACCTTCTATAAGTATTGCTTTATCAGCAAAAAACAATTCATTACGATTCAGAGTTAGATATTGTTTCAAAAAAGCGAAATAACGCTTATCATCATCTTGATATTCCTTTTGAAGATCTTTCATGTTTTTCGCAATTACGCTATTTTTATCAATATTTCCATCTTCTAAATGGGCATGACTCAAATATTTGATATCATTAAAATCGCAGTCTGATATTATATGAGCAGAATGAGAGCTAATAATATATTGCAAATCGCGTTTGATTCCATTCTTATGTCGGATGCCTTGACGCAATAAGTCTTTGATGTTCTTTATGAACACATACTGCATCTGTGGATGAGTGTGTGCTTCTGGCTCCTCTATAAACAACAAATTTATATCAGCAGGTTTACGATTTTTATTCCTTTGCATTTTCTTGATGATTAAGTCTATGTCAAAAATCATAGAAATAAGATTCATATATCCAAGTCCATTGTAGCTTTCTGGTAGTTCTTTATCTACCTGCTGGTAAACCACAGTTGTATTACCCTTTAATAATTCTCTATGTTGAAGGGAAGAAACAATTTTTATAACTGTCTCATTTTTTGACATTCCACCAAATTTTTTCACTTTCTCAATAATATCCTCAAACATCTTATCATAGATCAAAGACAACACAATATCCGCGTCTTTTAAACTATCTTGAAAATTCTCAATAGCTTCTTGTTGTTCATTATCTGCTTCTTGGATTTTGTATAATTCAGATGTTTGTGTCGATAAAGTTTTATCAACTTCTTTGTTGTCAACATTTCTTTTAGCATTGATATATTGGAAATTAATCACATCATCCAGATGGAAAACTGGTATGTCTTTCAAATTAATATAGCGATTCTCAACAAATGTTTTATCATCTTTATTTATGAAGATAGACTTTCTGATTGGCGTAAAATAGACACTTTGTTTAGATTCTAAAAAATCATTGTATCCTTTAGCCGTATATCTGCCTCCGTCAGCATGAGAAATCCTTTCTTTCTCTATTTCATGAGACAGAAATTCTTGATATGCTTTTCTCAAATCAAGATATTTATCGTATGGTAGGATATAATCAAAACCTAATCCCACGAAGTTGTTCTCTATATCTAAGTCCATAAGTATAGGACTGATATATTCAAGATCGTCTTCTTTTCCATACTCTATTAATAATCTTAGTCGAATTCCAATTTCTTTATACGATTTCTTATCAACAACATCATTCTCTATTAACCCCTTTAATACTATTCGAAAGTCTAAATTGAAATCATTGTATTGGAATTTTTTAGCCTCACCAAAATTCAGAAACTTGTCGAGAATAACCAGTAGAGATGTTTTTCCTACATTGTTCTTTCCTATAACAAGAGACAATTCTTCTTCCATTTCCAGTGTGAAATCTTTTAACAAACGGAAATTTTCAACTTTGATTTCTTTTATCTTCATAACTATATGATATTGAATCTTAAAAAAGAAGGTAACAAATCACCTCTTTGATATCAAGCACAAGTTTGATTTACAAAGTAGAGCAAAAATAAAAATAAATCAGAAAATTTTAAAATAATTTTCCGATTTATTTTTACTGTACAAACAAGATCTGAATAAAAGTGTGTAGACTACTACATAAATGGAGAAAGCCATCACCTACAGAAGGCAAACCGATGTTTTCTCACCCGAAAGGATTCAGACGATCAGATACAGACATATATCCCTTGTGCGGTATTGTCGTTCCATACTTTCAGCCAAGTCCCTTTTTTCTTCTCAGATGGATTTTAGGAGATTTCTATCAAATCTGCCTCCACTCCCGTTTACCTCCATGTTTACGTCTTTCAGTGAGACGGATCAGTCATTTTCGTTCTAGGTGTAAAGTTAATTCCGGGATTGGATGGAAATGCAGGGTCAAGCCTCCTGTTTCAGCGTTTCGGGTATTACTCTGTAACGTTCTATTTCCGTTTCATTCTTGGAGGTCGGATGGTCGAAGTTGTCCCTGATTATCGGTTCAATCTTAGGGATTTTAAAGAAGTTGAAACGGGTCGGGGTCTTCAACTGGTTCATCATGTTGGAAAAGAAATCGCCGTAACGGTCAAATTTCTGAAGTTCGCTGTTGTTCTCTGGTGGTACGGTTTGAGGTTTCTCGTTTTCATCCATTTCTTTCATTACGCTGAGTGTCTTTTTTCCTTATCCTGTATAAGAAGAATATCTATCATCTATTCGTCAATGGAGAATTGGCTGGCTGTGTATACATCCATAATTTTTTGAATTTTAGTGAGTAAATAAAAATTTCGAAAGTGTAAGGATGAAATAGAGCATATCTAAGGATTTTGGAACGGGTGGCTTTATTAGTCCTCATATATCCTTATTTGTCTTCGTATCCTTTGAGTGTATGGAAAGAAAAAAAATAATCATTAGATTATAAGATAGTTAATACATGACTAAACTTTTAAGTTTAGCTAATTCCGAAAATAAAAGGCAATCTTTACTAACAAAAAATGATAAACCAATGAATGATAGAGATATTTTAGTAAAGATAGGCACTCGTATAAAGGAATTGAGAATTACAAAGCAGATGACTCAAGCTAATTTAGCCGAAAAATGCAACTGGGATTATCAATACGTTAGTCGACTTGAATCCGGAAATACTAATATGACTATTAGAACAATTATAAAAATATGTTATGCGTTGGAAATCAATTTAGAAGAGATATTTAAAGATATCAACTTCTGATTATCCTTAAGTACACAATTAAATTAACTACTAAAACGTAGAAATATGAAGATAACTTTTTTAGGTCAGGGGTATAATAAAGTTACCCATCGTTCAACAGGGAAATACTTAATTGATTTTTTGAAATCAAAACAATTTAGTTCTTTTACCGGTATATCAGCTTTTGCCAGTGCCGCTGTAGTGGAACTTCTTTCCGAATATTTACTGGATAGTAAAATGGAACATATAAATTTAATCGTGGGAATTGATCAGGAAGGGACATCTAAAGATGCTTTAGAAGAAATTCTCAAATTGAATGTAAATAGTTATATTTTTTATCAAAAAGAGAGTCCCATATTTCACCCTAAGATATATTTATTTGAGAGCGATATAAAGACTGTACTGATAGTTGGCTCCTCAAACTTGACAACAAATGGACTCTTTTCTAATATTGAAAGTTCAATTCTTATTGAGTTTAATAATACAGATGAGCAGGGCAAAGCTTTAATACACGATCTTAAAAAGCATTATGAAACTTTGTTTGATTTTTCTGATTCTAATTTGTTTAAACTAACTCCTGAAGTTATACAAGCATTTGTTGATAAAGGAATAGTACCAGAAAAAACAAATTGGAAAACTAAGTATAGAAAGACCATAGAAAAAGAAACAGAGTTGCAAGATTCTCTTGAAGTTCCAACTAGGGAAATTGTAAAGTTACCAAAGGAGTTTAAACGAATAAAAGCCCATAGAGAAAAGGTTATAACAGATGTAATAGAAGAAACTTGTGTGGATATAGATAGTACCGTAGATCTAGATCCCTTGTCACTGGTTTGGACAAGCAAAGAATTATCAAGACGTGATTTAAATATTCCCAATAGTGTAAATACTCATTCTACAGGCTCAATGTTTTTTAGCAAAGGTAATACTCCTGATATAGATCAAAAGCATTATTTTCGTGATGTTGTATTTTGTAACCTGAAATGGCAAAAGGATAGTAAACAATCTCATTTAGAAAGAGCAAAAGCTTTGTTCCATATATATACATTAGGACAAGGACCCTATACTTTCAAATTATCATTGACTCACAATACAAATACTACATCTAAAGCGTATCTACAAAACAATTCAATGACTTGGATAAGTTGGGGACCTGCAAAAAAGTATGTAGCCAAAGAAGAATTGTTAGATTGTATTGCAAAACTATATGCTGATCCTGAAAATAATGCAGAGTTTACGTTAATAATCGAATAAATATTTTCAGGCTCTCATTTACTATTGTAACTTTGTGTCATATAAATAAAGATGATAACATGCAGTTAGTAAATAATATAAGCGATGAAAAATTGAGGGGTGGCTTTTACACCCCTAATAAAATAGCTTCGTTCATTCTAAAATGGGCATTCAATGGACAAAAGAACTTTGATATTCTAGAACCAAGTTGTGGGGACGGCGTCTTTCTAAAAGAAATACAAAAGGGTAAATATGAATATAATTCATTTCTTGGTATTGAGTTAGATAAAGATGAAGCACAAAAAGCTCGTGATGTTAATTTATCAAAATCAGAGATTTTGAATACAGATTTTCATGAATTTTGTATCACTACCCATAGAAAATTTGATTTAGTTATAGGAAATCCTCCTTATATTCGGTATCAATATTTTGATAAAGGACAGCAGAGTTATGCAGCCTTTATTTTTAAAAAAGCAGATTTGTCATATTCAAAATTAACAAATGCATGGGTTTCTTTTGTTATCGGTTCTTCCTTATTATTAAAGGAAACAGGAAAAATAGGCTTTGTATTACCCGCTGAAATTTTGCAAGTTTCTTTTGCTAAACAATTGCGAAATTTTTTATCAGTATTTTATAATAAAATAAATATCATTTCTTTTCAAAAATTGGTGTTTCCAAATATTCAACAAGAAGTTGTTTTGCTTTTATGTGAAAAGAATGAAACAAATACACATTCAATAGAGCATTTAGAAGTTTTAGATTCAGATAGTTTAGATTCCATTGATTTTGAAAAACTTCGTAGCTCTCAAAAGAAGATAAACCAGAAGTCTAGTAAATGGACTTTTTATTTTTTGGAGCAGAAAGAAATTGATTTTCTTGAAGAATTGCAAGAAAGTGATATAATACCTAAAATGAATAAATATGCTAATATAGAAGTTGGTATAACCACTGGTTCAAATGAATTTTTTACTGTACCTTTATCTGTTGTGAAAAAATATAACCTTGAAGAGTATGCCAAACCTTTGGTTGGGAGAAGTATTCAGGTTGCTGGTTCTGTTTTCACTAAAGAAGATTGGGAAAATAATATAAAACTTGATGCGAGGACCTTTCTTTTAACATTTCCGTCATATAAAGAGTTGAATAATGGTGCTAGAGAATACATACAATGGGGAGTCAATAAGGGTATAGACCAAGGGTATAAATGTAGAATAAGGGATGAATGGCAAATTGTCCCTTCACTAAGAGTTTCGGATGCTTTTTTTATGAGAAGAAACAATTTGTATCCTAGACTTATTTTTAATGACAATCAGGCTTATACAACAGATACAATGCACCGAGTAACTATAAAAGCAGATATAAATGTAAAAGCATTTATATCGAGTTATTACAATTCATTATCTTTAGCTTCTACTGAAATAGTTGGTCGTAGTCATGGAGGTGGAGTTTTGGAACTAATGCCTAATGAGGCTGAGAATATATTTCTGCCATTTCAGAATAATAACTCAAATTTATTTTTAACAATAGATGAAATGTTAAGAGCAAAAGCAAGTATTTCAAGTATACTTGATATTACAAATAAGCAAATTCTTGAATTGAATTATGGATTATCATCTAATGATGTAAAGTTAGCTCATAATATTTGGGTAAAACTTTCGTCAAGAAGATTAAACAGAAAGAATAACGTATAATAATATTGTATCCTGTGGGGACTACCAATCCTCACAGGATATTCATTCTTTATTTTTTGTCAAATGTTGTAATTGAGGATCATTTCTAATCCTCTCCATTTCGTTCGTGATAATCAGCTGAACTTCCTGCTTGATCAGGTTGTAATTTGCTTGTATTCCTTTCTGCATCTGGTCGTTCCCATCCTCGTTTCTAAAACCTATAATTCAGGGTAGCTTCTTGTAATTAGCTATTTCCTGTTTCACTTTCTCATTATCCACCACAAATTCGGCATGAAATATTTTCTGCACTATCCTCTCATCGAAATTATCGCTGACTGCCCCACGAATATACCCCTGCGTGAAATTGGATATTTTGCTGGGCGGTATCAGGCTATCCATTTGCGTACTGATAGAAGTTGATTTGTCGTTCCGGTTAATAGTCATGCTTTACCGTCTCTGTAAGGCCTTTCCGAAATAGTCTGAAAGTGTTTTAGCCGTTTCCGAAATCACCTGACCGGAAAAGATATTACCCAGTGTATTTTCATTAATTTTGCTTTCCTTGTCCCCATAATCCCAGCGTAACTGACTAAAATTCTGAAAGCCCAAACAGATTGCTACCTTGTTGCTTAGTGTCGTTGTTATCAGGTTATCCAGTCACCCCAAATAGATGGTTGGTAATTCATCAATGATTACAGAGCTTTTCAGTTGATACTTCTTGTTTATCAGCTTCACAATACGGGAATTGTACAGTCACAATGCACAGGAATAGATATTTTGGAGGTCAGGATTGTTACCTACTACTAAAATTTTAGGTTCTTCCTGGTTGTTTATATCCAGTGAAAAATCGTCCCCTGTCATTTGAAATCATCCTCGAAAGCGGGATTTTAGCACTTGCAAGCTGCCCCTACAACTAGTCTTGAACATTGGATTTCCATGCGTCCATGAACGGTGAAAGGTCGTTTCCCAGTTCGGGATAACTAGTTAAAATTGTAAATGTATCGGCATATTTTTTTCAGAAATTCAATGACATGCAGGAATGTACAATACTTTCCACCCTGATAGATTTTCAAAAAACAAACGATAGAAGATTGTAAAATAATCAGATTTTTTACAAAAAGTCCTTGCTTGGTTATCCAACTCCTATTCAAATTTAATATGATTGTGTAACTAGCTTCGTAAGTATCCGATGATATGTTCGTTATAAACGCCGGATTTATCGGGTTACATTAGTGACTTTTGTGTGGAGCGTCAAAGTTAATCATATAGAATTTAGGTTTTACTTTATACCCGTCTAAATGGTTAATTAGGATTGTAAGCTATCTCCGAAAGGTCAGGAAATTTGTTATTCGATGTTACTAAAAAAGTATAAGTGATTGGTAATGAATGGTGATTACCTATTTATAGTAGTAATAGGTTACGAATTAGCGAGTTATCTATTGTTTTATTCTTCTGCGCATTGAGTAACCGTTAAAGAACTCTTCATTTGCAAAAATAGCATTTTTATCGGAGATACGAAAATAAATCCTTTGTTTTTATTCTTTCTCCCACCGGATAATTTTACCGTAAAAGCGGTCTGATCCGTCGGAACGCCATCGCCCTGCCGGAGCAGCACGACCGTGTTCCGACTACCGCATAAGCGAAGAAAAGGACTTCATGTCACGCCTAAACCTTGTTTAGACTGATGACATGAGGCCCATTTCTTTTGTGCTCATGCCAGGAGGTGCTTTTACGGGGCTTCAGTGGGCTTCCTTTTTTAACCGTTCCATTTTTCTGAAAGCGGGAACCATGTATGACCGCCCGTCCAACAAGTGGGCCAAGCCGTCACCCACGGAAGGCAAACCGGGAAGAATGCCCATATCTTCCCGCCTGAAAGTATTCAGCCGCTCAGATATGGACATACATCCCTTGTGCGGTTTGCCATTCCACGTTTTCAGACAAGTCCCTTTTTCTTCTCATACAGATTTTAGGAGATTTTTCTCAAATCTGCCTCCACCTTTGTTTACCTCCATTTTTACGTCTTTCAGTGAGCCGCATCAGTCAGTCATTTCCGTTCTGGGCGCAAAGGTAATTCCGGGATTGGACGGAAATGCAAGGTCAAGCCTCCTGTTTTCAGCAAAAATCTCCAGCCCTTCGGGTAGTATTTTTCCCGAAAAACCTTGCATCTCCTAATCCCTACCTTTTGAGGCACCCGAAACGAAAACGACCGATGCGACAGAAAGACGCATAAAAAAAAATGTCGGATAAACAAGAGGCAGATAAATAGATTGAAACTCAACTCCCTCAGCTCTTGAATCCGCATTAAAAATTAAAAACATCGAAAATATGGAAACAATGAATTTGAATTTCAGACAGATGGCACGATTGGCAGGGCTGGCGATATGTACCGTGTCCGTGCGTGGTGTCCTTTGGGTGGCAGGCATCCTTTGGAGCATTATCAGAGATATAGTAAACGGAGTGTACCGAATGGTGATTGGCGTAACCGTGTTTATCCTTTCCGTTATCGCCTTCTTCGGCTTCATCCTTTGGCTATTCACCCTTTAATCCTTACAGACATGGCAAAGAGAAGCAGCAAGACGGCAGCACAGCAGTGCAGGTTCTACGAGGTGGATAACATCTTCGAGTACATGGTGGAGACATATATCAACGGCAATTTCTCCGTTTTCCGTGAACTTTACCACGAACTGAACAAGGAAGCGCGGAAGGACTTCACAGATTTCCTTCTCAGCGAGGTAGCACCTACTTATTGGAGAGAGATATTGAAACAGACAATCTGAAAACGACAGCGATATGAACAAGACAACGGAAAAGATACCCACTTGGAGTTTGTGCTACTTTATAAACGGTGACGCAACAGGTCTGACAGAAGATGAAATCAATATGATAGACCAATGGACAAGCGATTGGCAAGTGCAGATTGTTTCACCCTTTACGGACGAGGAAGGCAATGCGCACCCCTATTTCTCACACTATCCGCTTTTCGGACTTCCTACCGAAGTGGAGGAGTGCGACATACTTTATTTAAACGACAACCCCTCTAAAATTTGACGACATGAAAGGAACAGACCATTTCAAGAGAACAATACAGATGTATTTGGAGCAGCGTGCAGCGGAAGATGAACTTTTCGCCAAGAACTACCGCAACCCAGCCAAGAACATGGACGATTGTGTAACCTACATTCTGAACTATGTGCAGAAAAGCGGCTGCAACGGCTTTTCAGACGGTGAGATATACGGTCAAGCCGTCCACTACTATGACGAGAACGAGATAGAGGTGGGCACCCCCCTGCAATGCCATGTTGCGGTAAACCATGTGGTTGAACTTACGGCAGAGGAAAAGGCGGAAGCACGGCAGAACGCCCTCCGCCAATACCAAAACGAGGAACTGCGCAGGCTGCAAAGCCGGAACAAGCCGACCACCACAGCGAAAAAAGAAACGAATGTACAACCCACCTTATTTGATTTTTGATTATGAGACCGAAAACACGCATACAGAAAGAAGTCGCACGTTTGAGCAAACGACTGCCCAAACTGACAGACACACAGCAGGCATACGCTTTCCGTCATTGTTTCAGCCACTATGCGATAAAGAGGGCGGACGGCACGAATATCTGTACCGAGTGCGGTCACTCGTGGAAGAGCGGGCATGACCTTGCGGACACCATTTGCGGATGCGCCTGCCCCCATTGCGGCATGGAGTTGGAAGCGTTGCGCACCCGAAAGAGCGTTTTCAGCGAGAACGAGTATTTCTCCATTGTCACCACCAGCAAGCAATACCAGGTGATACGCTTCTTCTTCGTCAAGTCACGGTACAAGGCAGGACAAGCAGCCGAGTATTCCATCTTTGAAGTGGTGCAGAGGTGGATTGCCCCCAACGGAAAGACTACGACAATCGCCCGACTGCGTGGAATGTCCATCATGTACTACGACCTATGGAATGAATGCAGCGATATGGAGGTGCGCAAGTGCCAAGAATATCGGGCATACGACATAAACCCGACATGTACCTATCCCCGACAGCGTTTCATACCCGAATTGAAGCGCAATGGCTTCAAGGGTGAATGTTGCAGAATTTTACCGTATGACCTTTTCAAAGCCATCCTTTCCGACAGCCGAGTGGAAACACTGATGAAAGCAGGGCAATACCCGATGTTACGTTACTATCTGAACCGCTCTTTCGATATGGAAAGGTATTGGGCATCCGTTAAAATCTGCATCCGTAACGGCTACACCATTTCTGACGGCTCTATGTGGCGTGATACGATAGACCTGCTCCGTCATTTCGGCAAGGACACGAACAGCCCGAAGTATGTCTGTCCCTCAGACCTCAAAGCCGAACACGACAAATTGGTGCAGAAACGCAACAGACAGAGGGAGCGTGAGCAGTTGAAGGAACGGAGGCAGGAAGCGAAGAAACACGAGAAAGAATACCGCAAACTCAAAGGCAAGTTTTTCGGTATCGTCTTTACGGACGGGACACTGAACATCCGTGTATTGGAGAGTGTGGCGGAGTTTGCGGAGGAAGGAACGGCAATGCACCATTGCGTGTGGTCCAACTCCTATTACCTCAAAAAGAACTCCCTCATCCTTTCGGCTACCATAGACGGAGTGCGCATTGAAACGGTAGAGGTATCGTTAAAGACATTCCGAGTGGTACAAAGTCGTGGAGTATGCAACTCCAACACCGAATATCATGACCGTATTATCAGCCTTGTGGACAGCAACATGAGCCTAATCCGCAAGCGAATGGGAAAAGCAGCATAATATAAACCCTAAAACAATAATAAAATGGAAGTAAGAATTGAAAGCATGATTTGCTTGTGGGACGATGCAATCCCCACTATGTTCCTTGAGTTTATAAACCTCCTCACATTGACAACAAGTGAGGAGGAGTTGAGAAAAAGTGTAAAGGACTTTTCAGAGAAACACGAACTTGACAAGTTCTTCCTTTACGGCTTCGGCTCTCACCATTTCTACCTGCATCAACGCTATACGAGCAATCCCGAAATGGTGATGAAGAACAGAATTTTATCAGTACACTTCTAATAATACATAAGGTATGGACAGAAAGAAGAAACTCTACTATTACAAGTATATCGTCAAAAGGCATTTGAACGATATAAGGGCACATATCGGACTATCCAAGAACGAAATGGAGAGAAGCTATTACTGCACCCGATATGCCGTCCAGTTGAGTGCCTATGCCGAAGCACTCGGCATACAAGAGAAGTATTTGGAAAGATTTACTCAAAAATCAACGATTATGACTACAAGAATGACCACGGGCGGAGTGAGTACCTGCCAGACGGCAGGTACTGAAAAGTACGAGAGTTTCCAATCAGGCATTGGCAGACGTAAACGCACACTTGTGCAGTACGATTATCGCCACCATAGCAATGGGGAGTTATTCACATGTGTCTGCCCCACATTGGAGGAGTGCAGAGCCAAACGGGATGAATGGGTAAACAAACGGCAGGGAAAGGAGGACAAGCGATGAGCGCAGATTACAAGACGCTGATAGTCAAGTTCAGCGACCCTATTTGCATGTTAGACCGCATGTTTTACAACCCGACATGGGGAGCAGGAACTCTGAAGGAACGGATAGACGGTTACGAAAGTACACGCATGACCCCGATAAACAGCCATACGGCAGTCATAACGAGCGAATACAATATGGAATGTGTAAAAGAGTGGCTGGAGCGTAATACTCCCATAGCGGAGAAAATCGAATATTGAAAGTATTGGCGGTGCAGGCATTGCCAATATATAAACAACCTTAAAAAACAGAGCATTATGATAGCACAGACGATTTTACAGCAGATAGGCGGCAGACGTTTTGCCACCATGACGGGCAGCCGTGACTTCATCAACATGGGCAACGGACTGCGCATGAGCCTTGCCAAGAACAAGACAAGTGCCAACCGCCTTGACATCACCTATGATGAAGGATTAGACCTTTATAATATGCGTTTCTACCGCAAGACATTCAGCAAAAAGACATTTGAGTGTAAGACAAAGGACATAGCCGGTTATGAAGGTGTGTATTGCGATATGTTAGAGGACATCTTCACTGAAGTGACAGGACTTTACACACACTTTTGAGAAAGACAACGGGCGGTGAAACTTCCGCCCGCTACTTTTGACGGTGAGCAGGAGGCGGCACAAAAGTAGCAAAAAGCCCCAGTTCCAATCTTCGATAATCAAGTGCAAAAAATCCGATGAAGCGGGACTTCACCGGATTTTCTTTTTACAGCAGGCTGGCTATGGAATGTACAGCAATGCAAATTCCGTTTTTCTTCTTTTCAGCAGCATGGCGTGCCGCTTTCCCTTATAGTGGCAGAAACTGACATACTCCCGATAAATGTCCCGGTTACCCGCTTCCAATTTTTGGATCAGCTTGCTTTTGGGATAACGCCTGCCGCCCAGCAACTTCGCCGGCCCCACATTGAAAGCCAGTGTACCGAGCAGCAGGCTGTCAGCCCCGAACCTGCGGAACATGGCGCAGAACTTCCGCAAATCCTCCCGTAAAATCGCATCTGCCTGCCGCCTTGTCATTGTCCGTGCAGAATATGCCTCTCCTTTTTGAAGCCGATGACCCCATCCTACATAAGGGTGATGCTTCTCCGAATGCCACCCTTCGAAATGGCACGTACACCTGACCGCCCTTTCAAAAAGTGGCAAGTTCCAAATGCTTTCCACCTTCTCCTTTTTCCTTGTTTGAGCGGATACGTTTCCAACGAAAGGAAGCAGAAACAGAAGCAACAGGATATTATGCCCCATAGGTATGGGCAAATATCCGTGCAGGAACTTGGTGCACTCTGTCACTTGCCACCTCCTTCTGTATTCTCCGTATGTTCCATATCTCCGTTATCACCATCACTGTTGTTAAAATCGAATGTAAGTTCATGGGAGTTGCCCTGGTTGTCCTCTATCACGACTATAAAATCGTGCCTGTCCTCACCCTCTGACGTATAATACAACCGGAACTTCTCGTTTTCGAGCAGGTAACGGTCATTGGGCAGGAACGTGATACCGTTATCCATTTTCAGCGAGCCCTGCCCCTCAAACTGGAAGTAGCGGATGGTGTACAGCGTTCCCGAATACCTGCCTTCGGCTTTCAACTCGCAGCGGATTTCCACCGTTTCCCCTTTCGCCACCTTGTTCGGCACGGGCATGGTATCCACCGTGAACGGATAGGACTGCTGTATGTCCATATCGTCGTCGCACGAGGCGAAGATAAAAGCTGTTACAGCCACCAATAGGGCTGTCATTACATGGAGGACGGATGTCCTCTTTCTTCTGTTGTCATTCTGTATGTTCATTGTCATTTGATTTTTAGATGGTTGTTTATTGTTTTTTCGATTGACCGCTGCAAATACTCGTTGAGATCCTTGCAGCCGTCATAAAGATTCGAGCGGTCAGTGATGCGGTCACCATAACGTGACCGCAGGCTTTCCAACACCCGCCTTCCGGCTTCGTCACGGTCAAGGTAACAGCGTATCTTCCCGTACCCGTCAAGATATTTGTAACTCCTGGCGACATTGGCAACCGAGTTCAGCACGAGGCTGTCCTCATCCTCCGTCCATTTGAGCGCCACGGCGGAAAGAAAGTCCATGAAGCCCTCGAACACGTTGCAGCCGCCGGACGGCGATTCGCCTGTCCTTACCAGCGATACGTCCTTTGGCGGCACGCATCCCTTGAACAGTCCGTTACGGACTTCATAGCCGCCCGCCACGTTTGGAAAGCCGACGGCAAAATACCGTTTCCGGCGCACCGTGTAATTGAGCTGGCAGCAATGCCGCAAGGCTGTTTCTTCCGGTATGCCACGCTTCACCAGATAGTCCGTCAGGACGGAATACCGCAACGGAGTAACTGCCACTTCTTCAAATGCGGGTCCCGCCGGCTTCGGCAGACAGGCCGTCGGCTTTTCCAATCCGACAGCCGGCATATTGGCGGCTTCCGCTATGAATCTCGCCTGCACCATGAAGTCGTCGCTTTGCAGAAACTCTCCCGCAAGCGTGAAGATGTCGCCGCCCTTTCCCACGCCGAAGTCGTACCAGAGATGTTTTGCCACGTTCACGCGGAAAGAGGGTGTGCGCTCACCCCGGTATGGGGCGAGGTACCACAATTCGTTTCCGCTCCGTCTGACAGGCTTGTGTCCCAGCCTTGCAAGAAAATCCGCAAGGGGAATCCGCCTCATGATGTCAATGTCCGTCTGTCTCATACCGTAGGTATCTATTGGTTATAAACCTGATTTTCTTTTTCTGAAAAATCCAGCCTTGTCCTACACTGCTTCATGAAGCGATTTTCCTGTGATTCAAAATACTCGCTGTCCTTTTCGCATCCCCAGAAATCCAGCCCCAGAGCATGTGCGGCCAAACGGCTCGCCCCACTTCCCAGATGCGTATCCAGTATTTTATCCCCCGGTCTGGCATATCGTGACAGAATCCAGTAATACAGTTCCACCGGCTTTTGCGTGGGATGAAGATAACCGCCATATTTGCATATTTTGGTACGATGTACGGTAACGATGCGCAATGCCCTGCTGAAACTTGTGTATATCAGTTCACCGTCACTCATCGTCAGTTTCTGTCCCTTATCCCAAACAATCCATCCCATGCTTGGAGGTAAATGTGGCGTGAAATAATTTCCTCCGAATATGACCTGGTTTTTGGAAACGCGGAAAAGTTCTTCAAAATACTTCCGGTCAGGCGGCGCGTTGTCCCAGTCCTTAGGATTATACGATTTCCATTTCTTCTTTTCTCCCATGCTGCTCCTGCCAATGCCATACGGTGGATCGACAATGGCCAGGTCGAAGAAGTGTTTGGGAACGGACCGCATATAATCCATGCAGTCCATGTTATAAGTCTCACTAATCATATTTCAATCGAATATGATTTTCAGTCCCAATCCACACTGTGTATGGAATTTCTTGGTATCACCTCCCCAAAGGCAGCGTTCGCGCAGGTTCACCAGCAGTGCGATACGGTCCGCTACATATACCTCCATGTCAAGCGTGAGTGCGCCGCCATAGACAAAGGCGTCCCGGTCCCGGAGCGTGGAGCCGTCGAACAGCGTTCTGTCACCCCAGTTCACCGTCTCATATCCGGCAAGAGCCGAAGCACCGGCATAGAGGAACACGATTTTGCGTGCATCCGACAACACCTTGAAATAATAGCCGCCCTCCGCCGTGAACTGCGTCACGGGTATTTTGGTCTCCTTGTATGGGTTGTCCTTCATCAGGTATTCGCCGCCGAACACCCATTTGTTCCCTTTCTTCGTGTAGGTGGAGAGAGCCGCCCCGAAACTGTACCCGCCGTCGTTACCGC